>Ga0181606_10001512_pt1 | contig 20399 bp, 12 predicted proteins | sample 041ome_10_FD_132994 | JGI IMG/M metagenome (GOLD analysis project Ga0181606, IMG submission 132994) | Coastal salt marsh microbial communities from the Groves Creek Marsh, Skidaway Island, Georgia - 041412US metaG (megahit assembly) | ecosystem: Environmental > Aquatic > Marine > Intertidal... | reverse complement strand
TTTGAAAAACAAGAATTCCATTGCATCATAATCGGTCGGCTTCGCTAAACAAATATATCAAACCCAACCCGATGACCACATTCATTAAAATGTTGGCAATGGCCCAGATGTACTGCCCATCGCGCAAAAACACATAGGTTTCCCAACTCAGCGTACTGAATGTGCTGAGACCCCCACAAAGCCCGACGCCGATAAAGAGCCGCCAAGGTTCCCATCGGTTTGCGCTGATAGCGGAAGATTGAAAGAGAGCCGGTTGTACCCGCAGCAGTAAATATGCGAGCAGTGCTGTGGCTAGAAGGTTGGCCACGAAGGTACCCCATGGGAGCGGTAGGTATCGAGCCATCAACCAGCGAATTACACTGCCTATTCCACCACCTGCGAACACCCAAATTGCATACCCCATCACCTCGAAAATTTGGGTAAAAGCGGGCGCATCACCCCGTGAAAGTAACCCATGAAGCCGCCAATAAGCGCGCCCAACGCGGCGCCAGCCAAGACGTCAGTCGGATAATGAACGCCGATGTAAACCCTTGAATATGAGGTGAGAAAAGCCCAGATGGCCATGGCGGGAATCAACCACGATACAGGCGCTGCCACACCGCGGAGTGTACGGGAAAGAAAAACCGCTAAGCCAATCGAATTTGCGGCATGCGAGCTCACAAAGCCGAATTCGCCTCCACACCGATTGCCCACCTCTCGAATGAAAGACTGAACCGCCGGATCGTGACAGGGGCGCAAGCGCTGAAATACTTCTTTAAACGCATGAACCGAAATTTGATCACAAAGCGCCACGGTGAACGCAATGAACGCTATAGTGAGCAGACCGGCCCATCGAAATTCCCAAAAAATACCAGCCAAAACAAGTACATACAGCCAGGACCAAGTAAATGTTTCCGTGGCGAATAACCAAAATGAATCCCAGACCGGACCACCCCACCCGTTTAATACAACGAGAGCCTGCTGGTCCCAATATGCAATGAATTCCATCACGAATTTACATTTTGGAGGGCCTTCCAAATGAGGTCTTTAAGCGCTTCTACCCCATCGCCCGAAACCGAAGATAGATAAATCCAGGGTTCCTTAAAAGTAAGGGTTTCAGCCATTTCGCGCTTGAGCTCGTCGTCCAGCATATCCGATTTGGAGATGGCGATAATGCGCTCTTTGTCGAGCAATTCGGGGTTGTGTTTCTCGAGTTCGCCCAGGAGAATTTGAAATTCCGCGTTGATGTCGTCTGCATCGGCCGGGACTAAAAAAAGAAGGATCGCGTTGCGCTCAATATGCCGCAAGAATCGGGTGCCCAGTCCCTTGCCCTGGCTCGCACCTTCAATAATTCCAGGGATATCGGCCATTACAAACGAACGCTCATTTCGGTAAGCCACCATGCCCAAGTTGGGTACGAGTGTGGTGAAGGCATAGTCCGCAATTTCTGGCTTGGCCGCTGAAACTACGCTGAGCAGCGTGGATTTGCCCGCGTTGGGAAATCCCACGAGGCCCACATCCGCCAAAATTTTAAGTTCCAAAATGATGGTCGCCTCCTGACCTGGGATTCCGGGTTGCGAATAGCGAGGGGTTTGATGCGTGGCGCTCTTAAAATGTACATTTCCCAAACCTCCTTTACCCCCCGGCAATAGGATTACGGTTTCGCCGTCTTGGGTAACTTCGCAGAGTTGCTCGCCGGTTTCTGCATCGCGTGCAATGGTTCCCAAAGGCACATCGATAATTTCATCGCGTCCGTCGGCACCTGTTCGCTGGTTTTGACCGCCTGGATGGCCGTGTTCTGCCTTGATGTGTTTTCGATATTTAAGGGGAAGCAAGGTCCAATGCTGCGCATTTCCGCGAAGGATCACATGACCACCACGACCTCCATCACCTCCGTCCGGACCGCCTTTGGCCTTGTTTCGCTCACGCAAAAGATGAGGACTCCCGCTGCCGCCATTTCCGGAGGTAAAATAAATCTTTACGTAATCGATGAAGTTAGATGAAGCCATGAATTCTGCGGTGCCAGCTTACCCTTTCAGGCTGTGTATGGCATCTTCCAGTCGAGCCGTGATTTCTCCAATACTTCCCATTCCATCCACTTCCATCAACTTATTTTGGGCCGCGTAAAAAGACTTTACGGGTGCGGTTTGCTCGTTGTATACTCGAATTCGGTTGGCAATAATATCGGGGTTGGCGTCGTCCGGGCGGCCGGAGCTTTTGCCGCGCTCGAGCAGGCGATTCTTGAGTTCTTCATTGTCTACCTCGAGGGCAATCATCCCGGAAATTTGGGAGTTCCGCTCGCTGAGCAGTGCGTCGAGGGCCGTGGCCTGTGCCGTGGTGCGTGGAAAGCCGTCGAATATAAATCCTTTGGCACTGGGGTTGCGGTCCAGCATAGAAGCAATCATCCCTACTACCACCTGGTCCGGCACCAATTCACCGCGCTCCATAATGGCTTGTGCGCGAAGACCCAACTCCGTCTTGTTCGCAATTTCACTGCGAAGCAAGTCGCCCGTAGAGCAATGAATGAGTTGAAAAGTATCGATAAGTTGTTTAGACTGTGTTCCTTTTCCTGCTCCAGGAGGTCCAAAGAGTACAATATTCAACATAATTTCGTCTATTGGGTTTCTACAATTTGATACACATCGGGTAAATTTCTTCCAAGACCGTCATAATCGAGGCCGTAACCCACTATAAAGGCATTTGGAGTTTCCATAGCCACATAATCCACTTTGTAATCTTTCTGAAAAGCCTCTGGCTTATAAAACAGCGTAGCAATGAATGGGCGCTTTAACCCAGCACTTTCAAAATCGGAAAGAATACGTTCCACCGTATTCCCCGTATCTACGATGTCTTCTAAAATAATTACTTCGCGATCTCGCAACCATGCGGTGTCCAATCCCAATAGCTGCACTACCTCTCCGGTAGATTCCGTTCCCACATAAGAACCATATCGCACAAAGCCCACCTCGCACGGTCCATTAAAATGGCGAACTAAATCGGCGTGAAACATAAATGCACCATTTAACACCCCTAAAAAAATAGGTGTTTTGCCCTCGAAATCGCGATTCATCCGCTCCGCCATTTCCCCTATAGCCGCAAGGATTTCGGCCTCACTGATGTAGGTTTCAAAGGTTTTGTCGTGCAGTTGGACGGTTTTTGCCATGGCGATTTTGAAAAACCCCAAATTTACGAAAAATAGCAGGGAATTCGGCGGTTTAAATTTCATCGCCGTACCTTTGTGAAAATTCGCGTGCAATATGATAAAATCGAGGTTTTCATCGGATTTTGAATTGGCTATTCTCGGCGGCGGGCAACTGGGGAAGATGCTGCTCTATGAAACTCGAAAATGGGACGTAAAAACACGGGTTTTGGATCCATCTGAAGAGGCGCCCTGCCGGATGTCTGCAAATCGCTTTACCGTCGGCGACCTGATGGATTTCGATACCGTTCTACATTTTGCACGAGGAGCCGATGTCGTAACCATTGAAATTGAGCACGTGAACACCGATGCCCTCCTGCAGTTGCAACGGGAAGGCGTGGCCGTTTATCCCCCTCCGCAGGCGCTGGCTATTATTCAAAACAAGGTGGCCCAAAAAAAGCATTATGCTGAGCACGGGTTGCCCACCGCGCGGTTCGAAGTGTTTTCCGATGCAACGAGCGTGCGTGAGGCGGTGGATTCGGGGCGATGGGTATTGCCTGCAGTTTGGAAGGCTGCCACGGGCGGATACGATGGTAAGGGGGTCCGCATTCTACACTCTATGGATGATGTGTTGGATCTTCCTCACACCGAATGTCTGCTTGAGGAAAAGGTGAAATTCGTCCATGAGCTGGGTGTTATTGTGGCCCGCTCCGAATCGCGAGGTGAACATCAAACCTACACCCCCGTAGAAATGGATTTTCATCCCGAAGCCAATTTGGTTGAATTTGTTATTTCGCCTGCTCGGGTTGATGCGACCATAGAAAAGCGCGCCCGAGAAATTGCTATTCGCGCAGCGGATTCTTTCCACATGACGGGCCTCTTGGCGGTGGAGCTTTTTTTACTTGAAGATGGAACCGTTTTGATCAACGAAGTTGCCCCACGCCCGCACAACAGTGGGCACCTGACCATAGAGGGGCATTACACCAATCAATTCGAGCAGCACTTGCGCGCCATTCTGGACCTCCCACTGGGCTCCACGGCACAAAAATGCCCCGCTGTTATGGTGAACATTGTGGGCGCAGAAGGACATTCGGGAATGGTTAATTATGAAGGTGTGGAATCGCTTTTGCAAATACCCGGCGTAACCCCGCACATCTACGGAAAAAAAGAAACGCGCCCCTGGAGGAAGATGGGGCACATTACCTGCGTGGCCGATTCGCTCGAGGATGCCCTACACTCGGCCGAAATTGCAAATAACACCATTCGCGTCACAAATTTGTAACTTTGAATGAATTGTAAGTAATCCACATGAATACAACCCACCTCAAAGTTGGCGTAATAATGGGAAGCTCCTCGGATCTCCCCATCATGCAAGAGGCTATTGCCGTTCTAGAAGAATTTGGCGTTTCGCATGAAGTGGATGTGGTATCGGCCCATCGAACTCCTGAAAAAATGCTCCATTACGCTCAAACGGCAGCGGACCGCGGACTTTCTGTAATTATTGCGGGTGCAGGTGGAGCTGCGCATTTGCCCGGCATGGTAGCTGCGGCTACTTCACTTCCCGTAATTGGTATCCCCATAAAATCGTCCAACAGCATCGATGGTTGGGACAGTGTTTTGAGCATCTTGCAAATGCCCGGCGGGGTACCTGTGGCAACCGTAGCCCTCAATGGCGGGAAAAACGCGGGTTTGCTGGCAATCCAAATTTGCGCTACGGCCGATGATTCGCTCCGCAAAGCCATGGATTCCTATAAGCTTTCGCTTATCGACAAGGTTGATGCGATGTCCCGGGAGGTAAAAAAGCCGTAATCGCCCATTTTTAAGCATACTCAATTCATATTCAATTGTTAATAACCTATTTTAAATAGGACCGATAGCGCGCGGGCATTGGTTAAATTTGTAGTGGTGTATAATGTCCGAACTCTGCTCATGCGTCGATTTTTCGTGCGTGTCTTCTTATTCACACTGGGTGTTGGTTTAGCTATCAACAGTAACGGGCAGAATATTTTTATTTCCGAGGCATACGATCCTCCATCAAGTCCTCAATATGAATATCGATTTATAGAGCTTTACAATCCAGGGCCGAACAACTATGTAGGTGGCGTAAATGACACCCTTTGGTTTATTGTGAACATTGGTAGTTCGATAGACTCTGCGGCTTTTTTATTGGAAAATATAACCATAGCCGCGTACGAAACGCACTCCGTTGGGATGAGCGATGGAAGTTCACCTATTAATCCCCTATTTGATAATCACATTATTGCTAGTTCTAGTTTAAATAGTAATTGGAACGGTCAAGTGCGCGATGGCTGCAGACTAATAGTAAACGGACAGTTGGTGGATCAAATGAGTCCGCTAATACCTGGAACAGCTGGTTTCTTTCAAAATGTATCTGTTCAAAGGGATTGTGACATCTGCCAGGGATCGCCAGTTTTCGACGCGAACGAATGGGTAACGGTTCAAGCACCGACCACCAATGAAGCATCACCCGGAAGTCATTATTCGCAGTGTCAACCGTCGCCGTTTTCCATCAACCAAAACGACACTACGTTGTGCGCCACTACGACTCTACAACTCACGGTAAGTGGCCCGATTACGAGTTATGGATCCTTTTCTGGAGGCGCTTATGTAAGTTCGAGTGGACTGTTCGACGGCAGTTCCCTATCACCTGGGACCTACAGTGTAATTTACACGGATAGTGCAGGCCTATGTGAATACTCCGACACCATTAACATCACCATAGGGCAAGGCCCCAATTTTAGCCTGAATGTCCCCCTAGACACCGTTTGTGCAATCGGAAGCCCAGTGCCCATTGGAATTACAGGGAACTATACCCCCACATTTTGGGCTACGGCGGGCATGACAACGGGATCGAACGTATTTTTTCCCGCGAATTTATCAGGTGACTATTGGATTTACGCCCAAGTAACGGAGAATGGATGTACGGCCGTGGATTCTTTTCAGATTACGGTGGTGGATATCCCAATTCAGATGCTCACCCAAGACACCACCCTTTGCAGCGCGAATGCTAATCCCATTGTTTTGTCTGCAACACCGGCGGGAGGCGTATTTGTGGGGACGGGAATTGCGGGCGGAACAAATGTGTTCGACCCATCCAACTTACCTTCAGGTGCTTATACGCTTTATTACGAAATTGACACGGCGAATTGCACATATGTCGATTCAGTTACCATCACCCTGTCAAATGATCCGCCGCCAAGCATTGCGGGAAACCCGGGCACGGTGGAAGTTTACGATCCCGTGATTCAGCTCACGGGGACACCAGTGGGAGGGACTTTTAGTAGTGCGAGTAGCGGAGTTTCAGCAAGTGGGGTGTTCAATCCGGTGGTAGCTGGCGTGGGGACTCACGCCATCACTTATTCTGGAATTAATCAATGGGGATGCCCCTATTCCACCTCGGTAACGATTACTGTTCTTTCCTATAGCCCATTGGCGCTGTCCGGCGGTTTGGATACATCAATTTGTCATGGATCTAGCATCAACCTACAGCCGCCCACACCTCCAGCTGTAGGCGCAACCTCTTATAGCGATAGCATTATTGCCATGCACCTGGACACCTTTCCGGGCACCATTTATTTTGGACCGGACGACCAATTTTCGGATACCATTAACTTGCCGTTTGACTTTTGTTTTTACGGAAACAGCTATGATCAATTAATTTTTTCAACCAACTACATAATTACTTTCAACCTCTCCTACGCGGGAGCTTTCTCCAATTGGTCCCCGATCCCTATACCTGACCCAAGTGTTACTCTTAATGCCATTTTTGGCCCTTGGATTGATGTAGACCCAAGCATAGGAGGCACTATTCGGTATGGCGTAGTGGGCACAGCACCCCATCGAGTAGCCATTTTATCTTTTGAAAACGTTCCTTATTTCTGGTGCAACAGTCTTGGACTTACTGCGCAAATCAAATTATACGAAGGCAGTAATTACATTGAAACGCATATTTTAAATCAGCCCTTGTGCCCCGGCGAGACGGCCGTTCATGGCCTGCAGGATGCCACAGGAACGAATGCCTACACGGTGGCGGGCAGAAACGGTCAACAATATGCCGTTGCCAATGAGGGAAGGCGCTTTTATCCCACGGGTCCAAGCCCCATTTCGTGGTTCGATGCCAATGGAAATTTGTTGGCTACTGGCGCGAGCATCAACCCGACTATAACCTCCGACACCGCGTTTTATGCCCTGGCGGGATGCCCTGTAACCTTCGATACGGCGCAGGCAGCAGCCTACACCATTCAAGTGGATATTCCCGATACTATTGGCATTAGTGGCATTCCAGATACGGTTTGCATCGATAATGCAACCATCAGCCTGAGCACCACGATCCCGAACAGTCATATTGAGATTAATGGGCAAATAACCAGCTCTTTCGACCCCGCGGCGCTAGGTCTTGGCACTCATATTGTTAGCGGTGTACCGAACACATTTCCAGCTAATTTATGCTATGCATCTTCGCAGAAGACGGTTGTAGTCATCGATAGGGACAGTCTATATTTTCAAGTAGACACGGCCCGACTATGCGTAACCGATGCCCCCATACTCTTTTCTACATACACTACATTTTCGGGCTACAATTTCTTGATGGACGGGCAACCGGCAAATTACATCACCCCGCAAGATCCTGCCATTGTGCTAAACCAAGCTTATGCCATTACATTCGACCTCAGCAACGAACTTTGTGCGAGCACGGATACCTTATGGGTTATGGTCGTTCCTCTGGTGCAATCGGACAGTTACGTGAACGACACGACTATCTGCGCAGGATCGCCCAATATTGCACTCACAGGAAACTTTGGGTCTAGCGGATTCTTCTACGGAACCGGAGTAACCCAAAACGGTAATACTTTTGAATTTAATCCTCAACTAGCCCTCGCACCTATTCCCAACCCACTGGATACACATACATTTCGTTTCTACTACATTCCGCAGTACACGGTAGTTAATTGCTTTATTCGCGATACCATCGACATCACCATCGTTCCCGAACCGGTGGCAACGCTATCCGCGCCGGATTCGGTCTGCAAGAATGCGGGGGTTATCGGGTTGATGGGTTTGCCTGCGGGCGGAACGTTTAGCGGCCCGGGAATTGCGGCTCCCGGGCAATTTGACCCCACTAATCTGCCGCTAGGGGACTACAGTGTGGTATACGCATACAGCTCGCCCGATGGGTGTGTAGATTCAGTAACTAAGATCATTACGGTATTCGACGACACCTTTACCCAACTCGATTTCGGCGCCGATACGGTTTGCCTCTCGGCTGGACTTCAATTTCCACTTAATTTACCCACCACGGGACAGCTTGTGGGTGCCGGGGTAACGGCAGTTTCGGGAACCTATGCTTTTGATCCCCTACTCGCAGGAGTAGGTACGCATACCGTGTATTACCTCACCCCCGCTGAATTCTGCCGGGACACCCTGTTCGCGCAAATCACGGTTCAAGATTCGGTAGATGCTGGTCAGGGCACGGTTATCCAGAAATGCGTGGGAAATATTTCATTCGTAAACCTATTTTCAAATTTTCTAATGGCGCCAAATTCACTGCAGGGAACTTGGTACGATGAACAGGGCAACGCTATCCCCAATGGGATTGTGAGCGGTAGCAATTACGGGTTGGACACCTTGAATTTTTACTATGTCCTTTCCAATGTATGCAATACGGATAGCTCGGTTGTTCAACTAATGGTACTACCCGAACCCGTTGCGGTGGGGAATGGACCACTATTCATCAGTCCAGGGAATTCGGTTACCTTGCCGCTACTTGTATACCAAGGAAGCAACCTTCAATTTAATTGGTCGCCAGGAACGCTGCTCTTAGACTCTACAGTAGCTAATCCGATCTCCCTGCCGTTAAATCAACCCACAACATTCGTGGTTTCGGTAAAAGATTCCCTGTCGGGTTGCCAAGATACCGCGCTGGTAGAGGTTTTTACCACGCTTAGCCCACTGAGCCTCAGCCTAAATGCTACTCCTCCTGTGGCCTGTAATGGCGACTCGGTGCAGCTTTCCGCGTCCATAGCGGGTGGAACTTCAGTATATCAGATTAGTTGGTGGCCCAGTATGGGCTTATCCGATTCCACCAGCGCCACAGTCATGGCTGAAATTACTTCGCCCATCACCTATTACGCCACGGTTTACGATGGTCTGGACACCATTGTAGATTCCATTCAAGTGGGTGTGGATTCCCTGACAGGCGTATCCTTTACTCCTGTGAGTACCATTTGCTTTAATGGAGGGGAACAATCGATTACGCTCGGCGAAAGTCATCCGGGCGGTGTTTACTCAGGGCCTGGTATTAGCAATGGATTCTTGGGATTGCTCAATCCGATGCTCACGGGATTGGGGATTAAAGAAATCATTTACACCTACACCTCTCCTTTGGGCTGTACGTTTGCAGACACCCATCTCATCCAAGTGGTTGCAGCACCTCAGCTGGGCATTACATCGCTACCGTTTTTCTGCGCGTCCTCCGCACCCGATACGCTCCAATTTGGTGTGCCCGCAGGTGGCAGCTACTCTGGGCCGGGCATTGCGAATAATATATTTGATCCTTCCACCCTCGGATCGGGTAACACCCCAGTAACCTATACCTATACGGATTCAAACGGATGCACATCAACCCTGCAAACCATCATTAACATTGCGCCATTACCCAACGTAAATTTCAATCTCCCCTCGCTCTATTGCTCAGAGGATGCGCCATTTGCGCTATACGGCGGAGCTCCGCTTGGGGGCAACTACTCCGGAGCCGGGGTTGTAAACGACAGTCTTTTCCCCGGAATACTGGGGCCAGGAACGAGTTATGTATTTTATGAATACACCAATGGATCGGGCTGCGTGGGCATTGATTCGGTTGAAATTACGGTGGTAGGACCCGACAGCATCATTTGGGGGGTCATGGCTGATGTGTGCATAAATGAACCCGCATTTCCAATTCAATCTGCATCGCCGGCAGGTGGCAGCTATTCGGGCAATGGGATTTCTGGGGGGATATTTTACCCAGCCTTTGCAGGTGCCGGAACGCATGTAATTACGTACACTTATGTGAACGCGGCAGGGTGCATCTCAGTGGACAGCACCCAAATTACCGTTAACCCGTTACCTGTACTCTCAATTGATACGTTGCCCAACCTGTGTATAAACGATCCCGCGGTGGCATTGAGCTCGGGAATTCCCGCCGGGGGCCAATATTTTGGTCCCGGGGTGATGGGAGACAGTTTGCACCCATCCCTCGCAGGTGTGGGAATACACCAATTGGGCTATACCTATACGGACTCTGCGGGATGTACAGACACCATTTACACCCCCTTTGAAATCGAGGCGCTGCCTGTGCCTTATATGAATAGTCTTGCTGCCGTGTGCTACGACGCCCTTCCGTTTGAACTCCATATAGGTACCCCAGCAGGCGGGTGGTATTCGGGTAATGGCATTATAAACGATACGCTCTATCCATCTTTGGCTGGGCCAGGTACACACATCATAACTTATCACTATGCCAATGCGTTGGGATGCGAAGACAGTACCACGGTCACCTTTATGATTTTGGGCCCTCCCTTGCTCAATTACCCCTCTTTGGATACCGTTTGTATTGGAGGTGGTGTTCAAATTATTAGTACGGCCACGCCCACTGGGGGAACGTATTGGGGCGCGGCGGTTGCGAATGGGCAGTTCGATCCTTTGGGCGCCGGTTTGGGCGCGCATGTAATTCAGTATGCCTATACCAATTCATCGGGCTGCAGCGACACCATTCAATCGACCATCGTGGTGGTAGGCCCCAACAGCATTACGTGGACTCCAGCCGATACGCTTTTCTGCCCAGGCGACAACGCAATCGATTTATCGTCTTGGGCCTCGCCAGCGGGAGGAATCTTCTCAGGAAGCGGAGTGAGCGCTGGGCAATTTAACCCCTTTACCGCGGGCTCGGGTTCGCATGTTATTAGCTACCAATACACTACCATAAACGGGTGCGTATCTACCAGTCATCAGGTGGTCACGGTGAGCCCACCTTTTGGCTTAAATTTCCCGCCGTTTACCGATGTTTGCGCAAACGATGCGGCATTCCCACTTAATAGTGCATCACCCGCAGGAGGAAGTTATTTCGGGCCACAGGTTGTGGCTAATAGTTTCGATCCATCAGTGGGATATGGGGATTACACCATTGGATATGAATACATCAACCCGGCAGGATGTAAAGACACCATTCTTCAATTCATTCATGTGGACAGCGTGCCAGTTGTGTCGCAGATTCCCTATGCTGGATATTGCGTAGACGATACCCCGTTTAACCTTACCGGAGGACAGTCTGGTGGCGGGCAATACGGCGGTGTAGGGGTTGCGGCCGGAATCTTTAATCCCGCGAGTGCTGGGCCTGGTATCCACAATGCTTATTATGTTTTTACGGCACCTACCGGGTGTTCCGATACGGCTAATTTCCAGGTTACCGTTCACGATTTACCCGATGTTTATGCCCCTCAATGGAGTCCCGTGTGTTCGAATGATTCCGCATTTGAGCTTCAAGGCGCTTTGCCTTCTGGTGGGGTGTATTTTGGTGATGGAGTGAGTACCGGAAATATTTTTGATCCATTAGTGGCGGGGCACGGTGTGAAGTATTTGGAATATGAATATGTAGACTCCAACGGTTGTTCCAACCGAGTGATTTGTCCGTTGGAAGTTTATTTGAGTCCACCCATTCCAATTGTAACTGAGATTTCGGGGTGGCTCGTGTGCGACTGGGGATTTTATCAATACCAGTGGTATCAAGGCACTACCCCCATTCCAGGGGCGAACAACATTTCGTACCGACCGGAATGGCCCGGGGAGTACTGGGTAGAAATTACCGATGCCAACGGTTGCTCCAGTGTAAGTACTTGGTATACCTATAACAACGTGAACACCGCAGATGAAACCTTTGAGCAAGTGCGTATTTTCCCTAATCCTGCTTCCGGTTGGGCAACGGTTCACTTATCGGAACCAACTTTGCATATTCTTTGCAATGTTTATTCAAGTACCGGGGGTATCGTGCACCGTCAGGAAGCTCATCAAACCGACCGCATTACTTTGGAATTGCAACACCTCGTACAGGGAACCTATTTTATTGAAACACGGATTACAGGAAATAAAACAATGCTCACGCCGCTAATTTTGCAACGATGAAAAATCCAATTGCCGCGATATTCCTTTTCATGGCAATCAGTGCCGGAACCATGGCGCAAGGCGGAAGCATGATCGTGAACCTCTTTTTAAATGGATCACTTACCGGGCCTTCGGTAACCATCTGTGAAGGAGATACCGGAATTCTTCAGGTAATGGCCACGGGTGGAAGCGGATATTACCAATACACTTGGCTCACCAGCGGCGACCCTAACGTGGTTTACGCAAGTGGCGATTCGGCGCGCATCACCCTGAATAGCCCCAATTACAGCGGAAACATTTCCGTCATGGTTACCGATGTAGGGTCAAATACAGTGAACTCCTCCATTAGCTATACCATTCTCCCTCAAGCCGAGGCGGGGAATGCGCCCATTTCTGCAGTACTCGTTTGCCAGAACGCATTGCCAGCACCCCTACAATCCTTTATGAGTCCAGGAAATAGTGGTGGACAATGGTATTACGACCCCTTCAACACCCGACAACCCACCGATGCTATTTACGACCCGGCCACGGACCCCCCTGGATATTATATGTACGTAGTGTCCAATGGAAACTGCCCCGCGGATTCGGCTTTTTTCCAAATCCAGCAGGTGGCTCCGCCAAATGTTTCGGTAAACAGCAACATCACTACCACGCCTGGAGTAAATGTCCCGTTATTTGGTCAAGCAAGCGGGGGCACACCTCCCTTTACTTATCAATGGTCGCCGAGCGCCAACATGATTAATGCAAATAGCATCAACCCGACTATTCTGAACGTAACCCAAACCGGCTTGTATACCTTTACGGCTACGGATGCCAATGGGTGCAGCAATTCGGCACAGGTATTGGTAACCGTTCAAACCGCACAGGTAAACGCATATGCACCCAAAACACAGTTTCAACTGTGCCCGGGAGAGACCGACACCGTACAAGTTATCGCATCGGGAGGGAATTCAAACAATTACACCATCAACTGGACACCTGCCTCAGCTGTGAGTAACCCCACAAGTTTTTCGCCGTTTATTAATGTACTCACGTCCACCACGATTACCGGGGTGGTATCTGATGGGTTTGCCACCGACACCGTAGTCATTCAGGTAAATGTGGCCCCACCGGTGAACTTTGTATTTCAATCGCTGAACGACATCTGTGTTTCTTATGGGGTTTACAATATTTCCGCTGTTTCCCCACCGCCCAGCCAAGGGGGGTATTTTACGGGTCCAGGGGTAGATAGTGCGGGGAATGTATTCCCCACTATTGCCGGGCTCGGCTCACACGTGATCACCTACACCTACGTAGATCCCTCCGGGTGCGTGTATACCGCGGATCAAATACTTACCATTGTACCGCCGCATCAGGTGGGTATTGACCCCATTACAGCGGTTTGCGCGAACAGCGGGCCCATTTCACTCACGCAAGGCTATACGGAACCGGGATTAACCGGCGTTTATTCAGGCCCTGGCGTAATTAACAACACCTTCTACCCCTCCAACTCGGGGGCTGGAGACTTTACCATTACCTATACCGTAAACGATAACGGTTGCATCAATTCCGCCTCCACAATCTTAACCGTTTACGACCTCCCCAATACTACCCTCATCGGGATTCCTAATTTCTGCCAGGGAGATGCCCCTTATTTGCTCTCCGAGGGCAGTCCTCCGGGCGGCACCTATTCAGGAAATGGCGTAATAGGCGGTCTATTTTACCCCGACTCCACCAACGGCGGGCTATTTTCCATTATCACCTACACCTATACAGACAGCAATGGATGCACAAATTCCGATGATCAATCCATCCTTATCTACCCCAATCCGGTAATTACCGCATTCAATCCCGTTTCCCAAGTATGCTTGGGCGATGCACCTTTCCCTATGAGTGGCGGATCTCCGAGTTCGGGCGGGAGCTACAGCGGACCGGGAATAGTTAATGGCATTTTTAATCCCTCGTCGGCAGGTGTCGGAACTCACACCGTATATTATACCATTACCAGTACAAACGGATGCGTAAGCATGGACAGCGCCACCATCACGGTGTTGGCTGAACCGGTGGTTGCACTCCAATTGGCGAACAACACCCTGTGCAACAATGGAACGGCGGAAATCCTCTCGGGCGGATTCCCCGCTGGAGGTAGTTATTCCGGTTCCGGGGTGAGCAATGGCTATTTTCTCCCGTCGCAAGCGGGCATAGGGACGCATATAATCACTTACACTTTTAACAACGCGAACGGATGTTCGGCAACCGCAATTGATACCATTACGGTGGTAGTTCCCACCCTATCTACCATGAGTGCAATCGGTCCATTTTGCATCAACGACGGCGCCATTGTGCTTTCCGGTGGATCGCCGGCTGGAGGCGCGTATTCAGGGCTCGGAGTAAATAACAACATCCTCTATCCCGGAATTGCAGGGTCTGGAACGCGGCTAATTACCTATACCTATGTAGATTCCAATGGTTGCACATCAACTAGCAACACGGTATATACCATTTACAACAAACCCAACACCGCAACCTACGACCTCTTCCCCATTTGCGAAAATGAGGCACCTCTCCCATTGACCAATGCCACGCCAACCGGTGGAACCTATTACGGCCCCGGTGTACAAAATGGCTTTTTCGACCCCGCAGCTGTTGGGCCTGGTACCCATACTTTATTTTATACGTTAGCGAATGCCGTGGGATGTGCGGACACCTCATCATTCAGCATTACGGTAAATGCGGTAGATAGCATCGACTTTCCCGACCTTCCCGCGCAATGCCTAGATGGGGGAAGCATTGCACTTAATTCCGGCTGGCCTGCTGGAGGGACGTATTCGGGGCCTGGTGTGTCTGGGGCTTTTTTCGATCCGCTCATCGCGGGACCCGGCACCCACGAGTTGGAATATGTGCGGACCGACGCTCAGGGTTGTACCAATCGCGACACCGCCTACATTACCATTTTCCCTATGCCTGTGGCTTCACTGAGCGCCATACCCGACCTCTGTATATCGGATAGCGCCTTTTCGCTCACGCAAGGCTTACCTGCAGGTGGTGCATATAGCGGGCCTGGTGTATCGGGTACTTCATTTGACCCCACAACCGCTGGAGTGGGCAACCACCTTATTGCCTACACCTACCAAGATGTGAACGGATGTTCCGATACGGCCTACACCAGCATTGAAGTTGCCGCTCCCACTGCCATCAACTGGAATCCCAACACAACTTTTTGCCTGGAAGACGCGCCCTACGCACTAAACAGCGCAACCCCTGCCGGAGGCCAGTTTTCGGGTCCCGGGGTGATAGGTAATACTTTTAACCCCCTCAACGCAGGAGTGGGTTTACATCAAATTAGTTACCAACTCCCTCCGAATGCCGGGTGTCCGAACGACACCTTAATTACCCTTGAAGTGTTCCAAATGCCCTCACTCGTTGTAGACACACCCCCTTTCATCTGCGCCAACGACGCCCCCATAACCCTCGATTTTATTCAACCATCCGGGGGAGTTTACACGAGCAGCAGCACCCTCCCTGGAAACACCCTCGACCCCGCCACAGAAGGTCCGGGCACCGTCTATCTCAATTACACCTACACCAACGCACTGGGCTGTACTTCTGAAATAAATACCTCTCTCATAATCTATCCGAGTCCACCCGTTCCCCAAATTATCCAATCGGGCGATTACCTCTATTGCAATTGGGGTTTTTACGATTACCAATGGTACCTGAATGGACAAGCGATCGATACCGCCCAACAACAAACCATCTACACGCAAGGAAGTGGGAATTACACCGTGGAAATCATCAACGATTACGGTTGCAGCAGTGTTTCGCAGCCCTTTTTTGCCCATGGCGTAGGCGTGGATGAAACGGAAATTAATAGCCTGCAGTTGTACCCTAATCCAGCCAGCCACACCATTTACCTTCATTGGGATGAGCCCTTGGCGGGTTACCTGCTCCTTCGCGACCTGCAGGGCAGAACCCTCGAACGGCATCCTTTAAGCGAATCAGCGAGAGAATTCCAACTCGATGTGCAGCACATCCGGCAAGGAGCCTATATCCTCCAATTGGAATCTGTGTCCAAAAAGGCCATAAAACAATTACTTATTTACCGATAAACGCCTTTGCCCTAGCCTACATTTGGGCATGGAGAAAAGGTTGGTTTTATTCGTGCTCGGGTGTTTCGGGTTGATGTGGGGCTCCGCTCAAGAAGTACATCAAGAAGCGCTTGCGACAGGTGGTGCAGGAATGGCCGCAGATTTGCTCTTGGGCAGCACCGAAAACCCCGCGGGCCTATGCGCGCAAAATATGACCTTCCTGTCTTTGGGCACCCTTCGCCCCTTCTCTATAAACGCCCTAAACACCGCTAATATTTCCGCCTATTTTCACCGAAAAAAACAAATCGGGAATTGGCCTCATGCTAGCATCCAGCGGTACAAATTCATTGAACCGCACCCAATTCCAAATCTGGCGCGGAATACCCATCCAAAAAAAGGGTTGGATTGCAATTCTACTCGGCGGTATACGGCAAAACTGGGAACTGAACTTCCAGCCACATGGACTTGGCCAATAAGCATCTCCACCTACTTCCAAATTACACCTGAATGGTATATGGGACATCGATTCGACCCAGGCGGCTCAAAGCGCACAAATACCATTGAACAGGGGGTACAGTTCAGCCCTTCTCACGCGCCCATCCAGCTCCGAGCAGACCTCCGCATGGCATCTCGCATGCCGCTCTCGCTTCAATGTGGAATAGAATGGACGGTTCAAGACCGAATCCGAGCGGCTTTCGGGTGGCAATCGTCTCCGCCCAAAACCAGTATGGGTATATACTGGGACTGGAGTTCTTGGCGTATGTTGATGCACTTTGATTGGACCCAAGGCTTGCAAAGTTCACAATCCCTTCGAGCTATTCATTTTATGAGCCATCCATGAAAAATATCCATCTCCTTGCACTCGTAATTCCGCTGTGGGGAAGTGCTCAAGTTCACTAGCTGGATACGGACACTACGAACTCCACACTGGAGAATTCCACTTCACGCATAGATTGGTACGAATGGAACGCCAATGAAGCTGTTCTCGATCCCGATTACATCAACGATTGGGAGCAAAAAATGGAAGATGTGCGGGACCAAATTCACTCCGCAATGACGTTTGAAAACATCACGGCTGAACAGCTTCAATCGCTTGGAATTTTCAGCGAATTCGAGGTTTTTAATATCCTCCAATATCGAAATCAGGTAAAAACGCTGATGACTTATTACGAATTGCTTTCAATCCGAGGTATCTCCATGGAGCATGTGAATCTGCTCAAATCCGTACTACCCCTAAAAATGCCCAACCTCCACGGCGAATCCAAACCTGGCAAAAGATACAAACCACCCCTTCGATGGTCGATCAGTTCAAATTTTTCGAGCACACTTGAACGCCCCGTGGGCTACTTGCCAAGAACGTCAGATAGCGGATCAGGTAAAATGGAGACAAGCGGAAAATCCGGAAACGCGGAAAACTCGAAAAACTCGATAAACCTCAGGAATGCGGAAATCTCGACACATTTTGTAGGTAGCCCGCTGCGATGTACAATGCGCCTCAAGTTAATGCGCCCGTCCAGATGGACTCTTTCCGCAATTTTAGATAAGGATCCCGGAGAAACATTTGCCAATTTCAATGGCGGTTATTTACACCTTCAACCGAAAAAAGGAATCGATGAGTTCATCTTGGGTAATTATCAATGGAGTGTCGGCCAGAGCTTAACCCTCTGGTCAGGGGCCGCCCTGCGGGCGGCCCCTGACCCCCGGAATTCCGTGCGCTTCGCGCGCGGAATTCGACCCTATGGCGGTGCTAGTGAACAGCGCTACTTACGTGGAGTGGCGGTTTCGAAAAAGTTGGGTTCCAAGTGGAATACCTCCGTGGCCTATAATCAGCGATGGGTAGACAACCCCAATCCCCTATCCAACTCCGGCATCTACAACACCGAATCAGCCATGGCCAAGCGCCGATTGTACAGCTGGGAATTCATCGGATTGGAAGTTCGAACATCCCTAAAAAAATGGATTCTCGGAGGGGTGTACTATACTTCCAGGGTAATGGAAGACTCCACAAACGCCGTGATCACTTCAGAAACTCGGATGGGAATACATTATCTGCATCAACATAAATCCATGACACTAGCCGGGGAAATAACGCGGAGTCCGCAGGGATGGGCTACCGCACATGGCCTCACATTGGTTACTGGTGGTCCCATCGATTTGGGATTAAATTTTAGGTTTTTCTCTCCAGAGTTCCAACCATCCATCGACGCCCCAATCGCGCGTAAAGGAAAATACGGAGAACGGGGAATTACGAGCGTTTGGGCATGGCGAACCAAGTGTGGGTGGAACTTGAATGGTTCGGTAGAGTTTTACAGATTGTATACCTCGAGTTATCAGATGGACCTCCCTCATTGGAATCGAAGATGGTTCGCTCGCATTACCGGGCCGGCATATAAATGGGGACAGGTCCAAACCGCCTGGGGATTAAATAACTCGGGAGAGGAAGAAGTGGTAGATCACCTTCCCCTCCAAACCAGAAAAAAGACACAAACCATTCAATGGAAATATACCTTACCCATCTATGACCATTGGCAGGTAAGTCTACAGAGCAGATGGAGCAACAGCGAAAGATTATGGGGTCAAGGACATGCACTCTCCATAAAGCGAACTGGTCCTCATTTCACCCTCCAAATGAGATACCTATTCTACAATACGCCCCCCTTTGCAACCCGGATCTACTTGCATGAAGCAGCACCTCGTTTCCATTGGAGCATGCCGGCGTTTGCAGGTTTGGGGCATCGCTGGTATGCAAATGCAAATTGGAGAATCGGCACAGAGGTTTTACAACTGAGATTAGGTGCTCGCGTTGGACGATGGATAAACTGGGATGGTGCGCACCACGGATCCAATTGGAACGAAATTCCAAGCCCCGCAAAAACAGACTGGTCGGTATACGTTTCGCTTCAACCGTGATGGGAGGACCGCCACAATCCGTTATATTTGCAGTTATGGAATGGTACATCCCCGTGGTATACATGCTAATTCCCAGCATAATGATTGCTGGGGTGGCTTATTTTATGATGAAGGCACTCATCGATAAAGAGGCCCAAAAATCCTTTATAGATCTTCGAAAATCGGGTCAAAAGCAAATGCTCCCCGTTCGCGTACAGGCATTTGAGCGGCTTGTTTTGTTGATGGAACGAATCACCCCTCAGCAGTTGGTGGTGCGCGTTTCCTCGAAAGGCAAGAATGCGGCGCAATACCATCAGTTGCTCCGCCAAACCATCCGAACTGAATTTGAGCACAATCTGGCGCAGCAAATATTCGTGAGCGATGAGGCTTGGGGAATGATTAAAACTGCAAAAGATACAGTGTTAAATTTGATCAATCGATGTGCCGGAGAGCTCGATGTGAACAGCACTGGTGATGATTTAGCGCAATTGGTAATCGAACAGTTCGTGAAGCTGGACGCGCATCCCACCTATCGGGCTATCAGCTTTTTGAAGAAGGAGTTAAAGACCATTTTTTAAGTACCTCTGCAACCGCCTCATACGGCGATTTACCCTCATTTAATATGGATGCACGAGCTTTATCCACAGATTGAGCAAATTGCGCATTGGAAAGGAGACTGTACATTACTTCCGATTGGAATTGCTCATTGAACCAGTCTACCTCTTGCTCACGGCGATGGGTTTGTAAAAATCCCGAGGCATTGGTGTGGCGGTAAAATTCGAGAACGCGGTTGTAAATCTCCTCTATTCCGGCTCCCTCTAAGGCGGAACAAACCTCAGAACGGGGAATCCAACCCGATGGCTTGGGCGGAAACAGATGCAGTGCCCCCGCATAAGAAGCACGAGCCTTTCGAGCCATGGAAATGCGATCGCCATCGGCCTTATTGACCACTAGTAAATCGGCCATCTCCATGATTCCACGTTTAATTCCCTGTAAGTCGTCTCCAGCACCGGGCAACATGAGTAAAAGGAAAAAATCGACCATCTGCGCAACTGTAATCTCCGATTGCCCTACACCCACAGTTTCCACAAGAATAAAATCAAATCCTGCCGCTTCCAAAAGCAACATTGATTCCCTTGTAGCCCGAGCTACTCCTCCGAGATTACCTC
>Ga0181606_10001506_pt1 | contig 20429 bp, 20 predicted proteins | sample 041ome_10_FD_132994 | JGI IMG/M metagenome (GOLD analysis project Ga0181606, IMG submission 132994) | Coastal salt marsh microbial communities from the Groves Creek Marsh, Skidaway Island, Georgia - 041412US metaG (megahit assembly) | ecosystem: Environmental > Aquatic > Marine > Intertidal... | reverse complement strand
TGAATGACAACGAAACTGACAACGAACTGACAACGAAAGGCTAAGTCCCCATAGTTTAACGGATAAAACAGTGGTTTCCTAAACCGTAGATCGAGGTTCGATTCCTCGTGGGGACGCCAGTCGAAGATCCAGCATAACATCTCTGGACATTTAATTCCTTCATCAAGTGTACACGGTCTTGAGTATGTTTGGTAGCAGGCTTATATCATAATTTTAATGGAAAGTATCTGGGAAATAATAGGGGCTATTATGCCTCCTTTTTTACTTATGATTGTCGGCGGGTGGTCCCGTAAAAAAAATTGGATCCCGAATCAGCAATCTGCTTCGCTCAGTCGTTTCATCGTCTGTGTATTGTATCCATGCTTTATTTTACATCAGGTACTGAGCGCACAAAATGCGGTGCAACCCTTGGAAGCATGGGCTACGCCGATTTTTGGATTTGGAGCGATTGTGGCTGGATTTGTCATTGCCAGAATAGTTGCCCACTTACTTAAATTATCAACTGAGCAGAGCCGGGCCTTTTCTTTTTGCTCAGGTATATTTAATTATGGATTTTTTGCCATTCCGGTGGCTTCCCTTCTGTTTGAACAGGAATTGGTGGTGAAAATTATCCTTTTTAACCTCGGCGTGGAAATTGCCATATGGACGGTGGGCATTCTTTTGCTTACCTCAGAAAAGTTCAAAGTCTCCAAACTATTTAATCCACCCGCACTTTCCGTATTTCTTGCCCTTGGTTTGCAGGCATTGGGCGGTGTAAAAATGATCCCACAGCCTATATGGGAGCTTGTCTCGATGATTGGACAATGCTCCATACCCCTCGGGCTCATGGTCATTGGTGCGGCCTTTTTCGATTTGCTTAAGGAATATCGTCTTGGTGATGGTCTGAAAATCGAATTGGGGGCAGTTCTTTCCCGCAACCTGCTTGTGCCTGCTGCTTTTGTTGGCTATGCGGCCTACGGCTGGATGCCTCCAACTATGGAATACCTTAGAGAGGTACTTGTGGTGCAGGCTGCAATGCCTGCGGGTGTATTTGCCCTGCTTGTGGTGAATTCCTATGGGCAGAGAAGTGATGTGGGCCTTCGTGCCATTTTGGCAACCATGGTTGCCTGCCTAATCACGCTACCTTGCTGGATATTTTTTGGGCTGACCTATGTTATAGGTAAATAATTCTTAAAAGAATTATCTTTAACGCAAGAGACAAAGTTCTGCTAATTCTTTACATCCTCGTAGCGTGCTTTGGCATCGAGGGTTTCATAAATCGATTCAATCTTTGAGCGTAGTTTGTTATACTCTTCGGCATAAATCAGTGAAATCAGGTAGTGCTTAAATTCCTTCCGGTCACGAATGATCTTCAGGTCAAGCTCTTCCATTTCTTGGGCAAATTTGATGTGCATTTTATCGATCTCACCATCAAACTTTTTAAATTCCCTGTCGATGTGCTGTTTGACTCGAGCAATTGCACCAATGAGTTGCTGGCTTTTGCGACAGTCCTTGGATGTAAAATCATGAAAAGAAATGATGCCAGAAGCTAGGGCTGCCCCGAAAGCGGTCATTTCTAATTCATTTTTGTTACTTTCCTTAACTGCCCAACCCTCTATGGCTTTGAGTAATCTAGATACACAGGCACGAGCTTCTTCAGAATCAGAAATTTGAACCTCTTCGTCTTCGGACATATTGTAAAATGATTGAAATAAATTATAGTAATATACAATTCAATTGTTTTATACCATAATCAACCTTGATGGTAATTGCCACAACAAACGGCAGGAATGAAAAACTTTCTAGTTCTTGATGCGGGATTTATAATCATCGAGGTCGTTCTTAACCGTGCCACTCAAAATGAGAAGGCCAAGGATGTTGGGAAAGGCCATGCCGAGAATCATGAGATCAGAAAAGTCGAGGATGTTCCTTGCGGTGATTACCGAACCTAGAAAAGTAAAGAGAAGAAATAATATTTTATAGATTTTCGAGGATCCATCCCCAAAGAGCCATGCCCAGCACCTCTCCCCGTAGTAGGACCATGAAATCATGGTGGAAAAAGCAAAGAGGAAGACGGCAATGGAGAGAAGGTAGGGGAACCAGGGTATTACGCAGGCCATGGCGGCGGAGGTAAGGGCACCGCCCTGGTTTTGCTCGATGAGTAGGGCGTTGCTAGGGTCGCAATAGGCACCAGTAAGTATGATGACAAGTGCGGTCATGGTGCAGACAACAATGGTGTCGATAAAGGGCTCGAGCAAAGCTACAACTCCTTCCTCCACCGGATGGGAAACTTTAGCTGCCGAGTGGGCGATGGGAGCGGAGCCGATACCTGCCTCATTTGAAAAAACCGCTCTTTTAACTCCAATAATCAAAATGCCCAGAAAGCCTCCCAGTCCAGCTTCAAAGGAAAATGCACTTTTGAAAATTAGCGAGAATGCGGCAGGAATCTGCTCGAAGTAATAACCTAGGATGTAGAGGCAGGCACATATATACACCGCACACATAACTGGGACAATAAGGGATGCCGCCCGGGCAATGCTTTGGATGCCACCAAGTATAACTACTCCCACAAGAACGGCCATTCCCAGCCCATAAACCCAGGGCATACTTTCCAGCGCTGGGATCACGGTTTTGATAAGGTCGAGAGACTGAACCACCTGAAATGCATTGCCTCCACCAAAGGAACCACCGATGCACAGAATGCAGAAAAGTCCGGCAAGTAAACCGCCGAGGTGCTTGAGCTTTTTTTCTTTCAGCCCATCGGATAGGTAATGCATCGCCCCACCCATGATCCGGCCATCTTTTCTGATCTTTCTGTACTTTTGCCCAAGAGTGCATTCGGTAAATTTGGCAGACATCCCCAAAAAGCCGACCAGGATCATCCAGAAGGTGGCTCCGGGCCCCCCAGTGCCAATGGCAATGGCAACCCCAGCAATATTCCCTAAACCGACGGTGGCGGAGAGGGCAGTCGTGAGTGCCTGGAAGTGGGAAACCTCTCCGCTCTTTTTCGAGTTGTCCTGCTTTCCAAAAACCAACTGCAGTGCATGTTTGAATAACAAGATGTTCACGAATCTCATTCTGAGGGTGAAATAAAGAGCACCTCCGAGCAACCAGGCGACGACCAGGGGCATCTGGATGTAGGGGATGGGCCAAAAAAGAAGGGCGGCCAATGGGCTGACGATGTATATTCCAAAAAAGTCGTTTAATCGAGCTTCCCAATTGCCCTGGCCGCTTTCAGTTGCAAAAAGGGCTAAGGGGATAAAGCAGGCGAAAAGAAGGAGGGCTTTTTTCATAACGAAACGGATGCGAGAGGGTTGAATTTGCTCATCTTACTACACATTGGGAATTCCCTTTCTCAAGAGCAAGGGTTAAGGTAAGGAATTCGTGGACCTAATTAATAATAATTATCCGGAGATGTGAAGACCATCGATCTTTATGTCTTCAAGGAATGGTTGGTTTGGTTTCTTGCCTGCCTTGGCTTTCTTTTGTCCACGATGTGCTTGTTTTCGATCGCGGATGATCCGGGCAATGTATTTCCACGGGGATACCAGTCCATTGCTAAAGATCTGTTGAGCTGGTCGTGGGCTTATCTTCCCTGGCTTTTGCCTGTCTGTAGCTTATTGGCAGGTTTGTTCCTGCTTGGATTTTTGAAGAAGCGTGGCGAGTGGAAGGCGATTCAATCCAATGGGATTTCTTCCGCGATGTGTTTGCGCTCGGTTGTCGCTCTGGGAATAGGAATCTCCTACTTTTGCTGGTGGGTCAGCTCCAATCATCTTTTTGAAAAAAGGGGTAGTGTTCGGTCCAAAGAAGGTACGGGTTCCTTAATCATGCAAGTGGACGGGGAGAGAATGTGGTACTTTAGCTCCTTTGATCAAGCAACCATGATGGGCCAAGGAGTGCAGCTTTTTCAATATGGAAATGACGGAGAGGACGGATTCCGTATTCGGGCAAAAGAAGCAAGTTGGGATCCGATTATGGGGTGGACATTTAACGAAGGTAAATTTTGGGGTTTTCTATCCAAGCGGGGGGTCCCCTTGCCCAAGGAGGATGGACTGGGCTTACTTTGGGAACACCCGAAGAAGTTGGGCTCCTTTGCTCCTTCTTTGGGATCGAAAAGTCCACACATCAATAAAGCATTTGCCCAACTACGCCCTGGCCTAAACGATGACCCATCGCCCCATCTTTTGCTTCGGCAAAAGCCCAAGAATTTGTCCTACCCGCAGTTGGATAGCTTGCTCGCCCAATTCCCAAATTCTGAAAAGCCCATAATTTTTCCGTATCGCTTGAAACGGGCACAACTGCTGTGGACTGGTCCGGCGTGTATGGTCGCACTTTTGTCAGGTTTAGTGCTAGGTGTAAGTAAGTTTTCCACCTCTCCAGGTAAGCTTGGTGGACTGGCCCTTATCGGTGCCCTCTGTTTTTATGTGATAAGTACATTTTTCGATGCCCTCGCGGAGGCTGGCATTATTGATCCAAGTGTAGGGGCGGGGTTGCCTTATGGCATAACCTTGGGGGCGGCTTGTGTACTTGCGAGGTTGCGTGATTAAATTTCTTGAGCGATCTCGGGCTCAACCTCACGCAGTTGGATGCTCTCAATTACTTTCCCATCGGCCAGCACATTGGTCACGGTGACGATTTGATCCCCCACCTCCACCCATCCTTCTACACTAAGTTTTTGGATGGCATTTTGAATGGTAATTTCGGGATCGTTGGAAAATTCCATCCAGAACGGTTCTATTCCCCATACCAACCTTAACCTGCGGTGGAGACCGGGCACATCGGTAAAGGCGAAGAGATGAGCCCCGTTCGGGCGCAGGGCACCGAGCTTGGAGGCGAGGTCTCCGCTGCGGGTAAAGACCAGGACGGCGGCATTCTCCATGCGCATGGCAAGCATGGCTGCCGAGCGGAGCATCTTCGCCTTAGGCCGGAATAAGCGCAGGCTTTCCGAGAGAACCGGTGGAAGTTCTTTTTCGATACGGGTGGCAATTCTTTTAAGTAGCTTTACACTTTCCAAGGGATATTTACCCGTGGTGGTCTCCCCGCTAAGCATCAGGCAATCTGCCCCTTCATTGACCGCATTGGCGACATCGCTGATTTCTGCCCGGGTGGGCACGGGAGATTCGATCATCGACTCCAATAGATGGGTTGCAACAATCACTGGTTTGCCCTTGGCCAGACAAAGCCCCACAGTTTTTCTTTGAATGATGGGCAGTTCTTCAAAGGCACACTCAATGCCAAGATCGCCCCGGGCGATCATCAACCCATCGGATGCAGAAATGATTTCATCGAGGTTTTGCACGCCCTGCTGGTCCTCAATCTTGGCAATGACATGGGCAGTGGATCCATTGTCCCGCAGAAAGCTTTTGAGCAAATCAATTGCATCCGCATCCCGGGTGAATGAGAGGGCAAAAAAATCGTGCTCACACTCGATGCCGACCAGGGAATCAAGCCTGTCCTTTTGAGTAAGAGAGGGAAGGTCAGTCTCGATGCCAGGAAGGTTGACGTGGCGCCTGCTTTTCAGTTCGGCATCTTCGAGCACACGGCAGCGCACATAATTCTCATTGGATTCGACTACCAGCAGCGGGATCAGTCCATTGTCGAGTAACACACGGTCTCCTGAATTGAGGTGTTCGTGTAACTTATCGTAATTGACTTCAATTTTCCAAATTTCGTCCTCAACTGGCGGAACGGGTTGAGCCAAAAAAATAAGGTCGAGTAGATCGCTTCTCTTTAAATGAATTGCTTTCGCTAGGTAACCGGTGCGGATTTCCGGCCCCTTTACATCCATGAGGATGCCTGGCTCGTGGCCCATTTCATCTCCAATTTTACGGATCCTCTGGGTGACCTCCCGTATCCAGTCGTGTTGGGCATGAGCCATATTGAGCCTCATGATATCTACCCTTTGCTCAATAAGTTGCCGGAGGACAGTCTCACATTCGGTGGCCGGTCCAATGGTGGCAATCAACTTAGTCTGTCGATCAACTGCTTTCATACTCCAATGGGCTCGGCTGTGCTCGGGTCAATCACATAGGTAGAAAACCGGCTGCCTTGGCCGGGAAGCTTACCAAACCTTTCCCTGACTAGGTTTACATCGTTGCAATCCTTGCTCAGGTGCATGAGGAAGATTTTCCGCCATCTGGTATTTTTCATCGATTCTAAAAGTTCGTAGGTCGTCTGGTTGGAAAGATGTCCGTGCCTGCCCCGAATGCGCTGCTTTAAACTCCATGGTCTTTTCTCATCCTGCTCAAGCATTTCGGCACAGTGATTGGACTCGATCACTAGAATGCTTGCCTGCCGGATCCTTTCTTTGACCAAGGCGGGGACAAAGCCTAGATCGGTAACCCAGGCGAGACTGGAACTGGGGTCAAAAAGATCACCGCTTCCCCACTCGATGTAAAAACCGACTGGGTCATAGGCATCATGAGGCACGCTGAATGGATGAATCTTGAGTGCTCCAAAGGAAAAGCAAACCCCAGTTTCAAACTCCTTCCAGTTTGGCCGGCGGGGGAGTTTGGGCTGCAGTGCCTGAATGGTATCTCGGTTGGCGAAGATGGGAAGGTTGAGGTACCTCGATAAACCCCGGACCCCAGCACTGTGATCGTTGTGCTCATGGGTAAGAAAAACGGCGTCAATTTGCTCTACTTCAAGCCCTTCCTCAGCGAGCAGAAATTTTAACTTCTTTCCAGAAAGGCCCGCGTCTATAAGAATATTAGAACCGGCCGCTCGCAGGAGAGCGGCATTTCCCGAACTACTTGAACCTAAAATTTTGAAATATGTATCCAACACGAAAACTCTACGATGGCCTGTGCATGACAGCCAATCACAAAGTGTACCAACCTTTATTTCTTAGGTAAAAATGACAGAGTTTTTTGACTGGGTGGACCGCATGGACCGGGTCATCGGAGTGACCTCCCGTGAAGATGCTCACAGGTATAAGCTCTTTCATCGTGCCGTGCACATCTATGCCAAAGGAAAGGATAAGGGGCTATGGTTGCAAAGGCGATCGATGAATAAAGACCTCGAGCCCGGGTTGTGGACGGTGAGTTGTTCCGGCCATGTCGACCGGGGAGAAAGCTACCTTGTTGCGACCGTACGTGAGTTTTCGGAGGAACTCGGCGTCGCCCTCTCACCTGAGGAAGTGGACGAAATTCATTATATCAGTCCAAGCGTGGAAACCGGATATGAGTTTATCAGGTCTTACCAGGTGCAACGGCCCATTTCCCCCTCGCCATCCGCGAGTGAGGTGATGGAGGTGCGTGAGGTGCAGCTTGCTGAACTGGACAGTTGGCTTGCGGAAAGTCCGCAAGAATTTGCCCAGTCCTTTCGCTATCTTTTTCCAAAGCTACGGGAAAAGTTGACCCTCTTACATCAGCGATAATTGGCCGGCCTCTGGGCTCTCGCCCGGGTTGAGTCCCGCGACCTTCCAACCCCTCGGAGTAAGTTCGCGCCCCTGTGGAGTGCGTTTGATATAGCCTTCCTGAATAAGGTAGGGCTCATGCACCTCCTCGAGGGTGTGCTCCTCCTCATTTACGGCGACAGAAATTGTGCCTAGTCCGACGGGTCCCCCTTTATAGTTGGTGGCCATGACCTGAAGAATACGCTTGTCCATCTCGTCCAAGCCATGTCCGTCAATTTCGAGAAGTTCAAGTGCATCGGCGGCAATTTTTTTGTTTATTTTACCGTCGGCCCGTTGTTCGGCAAAATCCCGGGCGAAGTGTATGAGGTTATTGGCTATCCGCGGGGTGCCCCGAGCCCGTGCGGCAATTTCCTGGGCACCGTGAAGGTCGATTTCACAGTCTAGCAGACCACAGCTGCGCTGGATAATTTGAGTAAGGTCAGTATGGCAGTAGTAGTCGAGCCGGGTTTGGAGAGTAAAGCGGCTGCGCATGGGTGCGGAGAGCAGACCGACCCGGGTGGTCGCACCGACGAGGGTAAATCTTGGAATGTCCAATCGTACACTGCGGGCATTGGGCCCCTGATCGATCATGATGTCGATACGGTAATCCTCCATGGCCGAATACAAATATTCTTCCACCGTCTTGGGAATACGGTGAATTTCATCAATAAAGAGGATATCTCCAGCCTGTAAGTTGGTGAGAAGACCGGCGAGGTCGCCTGGTTTATCGATCACGGGACCTGAGGTCACCCGTACATCCCGTCCCAGTTCATGACCGATGATATGAGCAAGGGTGGTCTTGCCCAAGCCGGGAGGCCCACACAGTAAAATGTGCTTCAGTGCCTCCTCCCGTTTTACCGCGGCTCCCACCATGACCTGCAGACGCTCGATCGTCTTGGGCTGTCCGGTGAAATCGTCAAACTTCGGGGGTCGCAGGGCGGCATCAATCTCAGGTTGTGCCTGCAATGAATTTTCAAAAAAGCTGCTGCCGGTGCTGGGTTCCTCGCTCATCTGCGGTTATCGGTCTATTGAATTAAGAAAAGGACGGGGGCATCTCGACCTCGGATAGGCGTTCGACCTTGGCTCCAAGGTGTTGTAATTTTTGTTCAAAAGCATCGTAGCCGCGGTCGAGGTGATAAATTCGTTGAACCCAAGTCTCTCCTTCTGCTGCCAATCCAGCAAGGATTAATGCGGCACTCGCCCGCAAGTCGGATGCCATGACCGGTGCACCGCTGAGGGGCTTTCCTCCGTGAACAATGGCATTCGATCCTTCCAGTGATACATTCGCACCCATTCTCAGTAACTCTGGAATGTGCATGAAACGGCTAGGATAGACCCGTTCGGTGAGGATGCTGAGCCCCGGTATGGTGCATGCCAGAGCACAGGTCTGAGCCTGCAGATCGGTAGGGAAACCCGGGTAGGGTAGAGTGATAATTTCGAAGGAGCGCAGTGGGGCCGTTTCGCAGCGGATCTGCAGGATGTTTTTGCCCAAGTCTTGCAGAGATACACCACTAGTTTTCATTACATTGGCAAAGGCTCCAAGGTGCTCAATACAGGCATTTTTTAAGGTGATTTTTCCCGAGGTGATTGCCGCGGCCAAGATGTAGGTGGCTGCTTCGATACGGTCGGGAATGACCCGGTGCGTACATCCATGTAAACTTTTCACTCCTTCAATCTGCAGGAGGTGGGACCCCACACCCTCGATATTTGCCCCCATGGCAAGAAGCATACGGCAAAGGTCGACAATTTCGGGCTCACAGGCACATCCTTCCAAGCGGGTGATTCCGGGGGTAAGCACCGCCGCCATAATGGCATTGGCTGTCCCGGTTACCGTGCTTCCATGCCTGCCGCCAAGAAAGACAGAACCGCCGGTCATCTGTGCTCCATCCACCTCAACCACCCCGCCCCGCAGCTGAATTTCTGCCCCAAGGTCTGCCAGTGCCTTGAGGTGAAGATCGATGGGCCGGTTTCCAATGACGCAGCCCCCAGGCATAGGCATATTTGCTTTTTTTAGCCGGCCGACCAGTGGGCCAAGCAGGCAGATCGATGCCCGCATCTTCCGGACCAATTCATAGGGCGGGTCCGGGTTTATGGTTTGCGGGGAAATGCGCCAGGTGTTGAGATCAATTTTTTCGACCCGGGCCCCAAGGTGCTCCAAAATTTGAGCCATGAATTGAACATCGCTGAGATTGGGCACATTTTCGAGGATGGTATCTTCAGTGCTGAGCAGGGAGGCAGCAAAGAGGGGAAGTGCGGAATTTTTGGCCCCGCTAATCTCGACTTCTCCGCATAAGCGATTTCCTCCTTCTATCCGAAAGACTTCCACTCGACTACCTAATTAGTAGTGGGTGTGGGAGCATTATCCCCCGAAAAGCTTCGATATAAATCCACCCAGTCCCGATTTCTTGGCCGGCGAGCTTTTAGGCTGCCCGTTCGACTTTCTGGGGTTTCTTGATTTTTCAGCACTTCCCTTGTTCGTTTCACGGGTGCCCGGGGACGAAGGTTTTTTGTCCCCGTGGTTGCGGTTTTTTTCTCCGCGGGAGTTATGAGGTTTTTTCCCATGAGACCTTTTCTTTCTCGGTCTTTCCTCGCCATCGGACCCATGTTGGCCTCCTTTGTTTTCCCCGCGATGGTTTCTCCCCCGATGTTGCCCATTGCGATCATTGCGGGGCTTTTTAAATTCTGAACGCTCTCTTCTAGGCTGGGATTTCTCGTTTTGAGCGGGGGGCTTGGCGTTGGTCAAATCATCCACGAGGGGCTGATCATCAGACGGAATAAATTCACCCATGGGAGCACGAGTGGCGGTGGTGGATTGGGCTTCGAGCGGTTTTTCATTTGCGCGGTGCCAACGGGATCGAATTCTTGATTTCATGAAAACTACGGAATTTGTATCCGTTTGGAAGTAATATTATTTGATTCGGGTTGCCCACTTGGGGGCATCCGGTGGAGTCATAGAATCGGGCGCTTTACCAAGTTAAGCAAAAGAAATCATCATACCAACGAGGTGGGTTTTTCTACAAGACAAAAGCAGGAAGTTTTACCGAAAAAAGAGAAACCACTTGCCTCCATTCTTTCTACTGATGTTATGAACCCACCTATGGATAAACTAGACAACATTTTTGAACTTCAGGATGAGCTAAACCGCCGGATTGGTGTGGATATGAGTGCGATGAACGATGAGGACCGGGCGAAGTGGATTCTCAACTATGTGCGGGCTATGCAGCAGGAGCTGGCTGAACTGACTGACTCGGTCCCCTGGAAGTGGTGGGCGAAATATCAGGAGTTTGATAAACAAAACGCCAAGGTCGAAATCGTTGACCTTTTTCACTTCCTTATTTCCCTTGCTCAGGTAATGGGAATGTCTGCCGAAGATGTGCACGAGGCATACCTTAAGAAAAACAAGGTAAATCACAACCGCCAGGAGTCTGGATATTCCCAGAAAGACGAGAACGATTCCCGCCATATCTAGCTCAACGAGCCAGATTTAAGAGTCGAAAAAGTTAAGCAGAAAGACCGGCGATCAGCGAAGAACAACGGGATTTCTTCCTCGCTACCTTGTTGCGGTGAATCAAATTTCCTTTGCATGCACGGTCTAGTGCAGAGATCAAGCTGGCGGCGGCTGCAGTGGCCCCACTTTGATTTTTCTCTTCTACTTGGGACAGGAAATTCTTTTCTAGTGTCTTCAGGCGGCTGGCCACAGAGCGATTGCGCTGGTAATTGGTGCGGTTCTTGCGAATGTTTTTGAGTGCAGATTGTGTGTTTGCCATAAGGGAAGGATATTAAATGTTCCGATTAGGGAATCGTCAATTGCAAATCTGCCCTTTTCAACTCCCTGGACTGTGCTGGGAAAACTCTTCCACTGCAGTTAAGATTTACAGGTTTAAAAAATGAATTCCGAGAAACTGTAAGCCGGATTCTGTACTTTCCCACAAAAGCAGGGAAGGTCATTCATTCATCTATCACTCCTTTATCTAAAAGAACGATCCCTCGCGGACGAGGGTGCGACGTACCCGAAACCATAGGACGGGCCGCCCGGTTTCCTATTTCGTCTTGCATCGGATTGGGTTTACCATGCCCGCATGATTGCTCAGGCGGCGGTGGGCTCTTACCCCACCATTTCACCCTTACCTCACGAGTGAGGCGGTTTATTTTCTGTGGCACTGGCCGTGAGCTTGCCTTCAAGCAAGCCCCCCCCGCTTTCGCAGGGAATCCTGCCCTGTGATGTCCGGACTTTCCTCTGGCATCACCTGAAGCAATGCAGCGAATGACCGTTTCTCGGAAATTTAAAAAATGAAAAGTCGTGTTTTTTCCTTCCCTGCCTCCAGCAACACTGAGACCATACTTACTGGTCGGTCTTTGTGGAACGCTACCGTTCAATGTAAACAATTCTTCCACACTGGTCACACTGGGTAAGTTTTTTCTCCACCAGCACCGAGGAGACTACATCATTGGACACGCGGAGGTGGCAACCAGAGCATTTTTGGTCTTCTAGTGGAGCCATGTAGGGCGGGCGGGATACAATTTTGCTTACGCGGTCGTATATAGTAAGAAAGTCGGGCTCGACTTCTTCGCGGGTTTCACTGATTTGTTGGGAAAGGGATGTGACATCGGCTTCGGATTCCTTGCCAAAATCCGCCCGTTGCTGGCGTATTTTTTCCAGCTCACGGACCCGTTCGGTAATTTTCTTCTCTGCAATTTCCGCAGTCTCACGGGCATCATCTATTTTTTCGAGTGTTTCGATTTGCTCACTTTCCAACTCGTCGATCTTGGCTTCTAAATTGGTAATCTCATGCTCCAGTGCCTGGTATTCCTCATTCTTTTTTACTTCGAGTTGCCGGTTGCGCTGCCTGGCAATTTGGTCGCGGTGGGAGAGAATGTCTTTTTCCAGGATATTATTTCTGCTCTCGAGTGCCTTCCATTCTTCCATCGCCATGCGGATGGACTCTTTTTCATCGTGGATCTTCTTGTCCATCTGCTCAAGCTCGGATGGCAGTTTTTGTAAATCCAATTGCAAGGTCTTGAGCCTTCGGTCCCGGCTGTGCAGAAGGAGGAGTTGTTTAAAGTCGGGATCGCTGGAAAGCATAGGAGGCAGGGGGTAAGGCGGGTGGGGTAGAATTAGTAAAGTCTGTAAATAAATGCACCATGGAAGTACTAAACACAAGAACTTACAACACGATGGGGCGATGCGTTTTTCAAGTTGCCAAAATACCGGGATCACCAATCGTATGTTATACCATGGATTCTACACAAGATCGCGTTAATCAGGCAGTCCTCCAATTTACACTCGGGGAAGAGGAAGTGGCGGAAACCCAGCTCCGGGCGATTCTCCAGGAACAAGCCGATTGTGTGGAAGCCTGGCGGGCACTTGCCGAAGTCTGCCTGTCGAGAGGGAACCTTGATGATGCCGAGCAGGCATGCCGCCAAGCCCTGCAGCTTAGTCCGGAGGATTTGACCATCACGGTAAGCCTCGCTCGTATCCTTGTGAATAAAGGGGATAAAGATGGGGCTGAGGAGGCGACATCCAAGGCAAGAATTCTGGGATGGAAGGAAGAACTTGCTCAGGATGGTTAACCGCCTTACCATGTCCCCTGAATCATTTTAAAATTTTCGCATGCAAAAAAAAAATAAACAGAGTTTAGATTTTGAAAAGCCCCTGCTTGATTTAGAAAAGCAGTTGGAGGACATCTTGCAGTCGTCCAAGGAGTCTGATCTCGATTTTTCCGAGGAAATTCAGGCAATTGAAAAGAAGATCGAGCTGACCAAGCGTGAGGTTTACTCCAACCTGACATCCTGGCAAAAAGTCCAGCTCTCCCGCCATCCCAACCGCCCTTACTCGCCCGATCTGATCTCCCGTATTTTCACAAACTTTGAGGAACTGCATGGAGATCGGCTCTTTCGAGATGATGCCGCCGTTCTTGGTGGGCCTGCGGAACTCAATGGTAAAAAAGTCATGGTCATCGCCCAGCAGAAGGGCAGAAATACGGAAGAGAATTTAAAGCGCAACTTTGGTTGCCCCAACCCTGAGGGCTACCGCAAAGCCCTTCGCCTAATGAAGATGGCCGAGCGCTTTCGCCTGCCGGTAATTTCCATTATCGATACCCCGGGTGCTTATCCTGGGATTGGAGCAGAGGAGCGCCATGTTGCCGAAGCCATTGCCGTAAACCTTCGTGAAATGGCGGCATTTACTGTACCGATTATTGCCCTGGTTATCGGGGAGGGTGGTTCCGGTGGTGCCTTAGGTGTGGCCGTGGCCGACCGCGTATTAATTTTGGAAAATGCGTATTACTCGGTGATATCACCAGAAGGGTGTGCTGCAATTTTATGGAAAGACCGTGCCTTTGCATCCAACGCTGCCGAGGCATTGAAATTAGATGCAAAAGAGCTACTCAAACTTGGTATTGTTGACCGCATTCTTGATGAACCAGCAGGGGGTGCCCATCGTGACTGGGATAAAACCGCTCAAACCATTAAGCAGACTTTGTCTGAAGAGCTTTCTACCCTCGCAAGTTCCGATCCTCAATCCCTTCCAAACTCCAGATACAAGAAGTTCCGCGATATGGGAGTTTATGCCTAGAGCTAAACTTGCTCAAGGTCCTGCCCGCTAACCGAGCAAAATCCATTTCTCCTTGCGAGTTGGCAAGGGAACGCAAAAGAAGGATTAAATATCGGGAGTTAGGGTGGGGGATGTCTGCCCAAACCGATCATTTTGGTCGATGGCATCGATAATCGTATCCCTCAACTGGTCGCGAATCCTTAAGGAGGAGTCTACCTGTCTCTCTAAGCGGGAATTTTGCTCCTTAAGATAAACAGTCTCCCCGATAAGTTCGCGCTCCCTGTCCTGCATCAATCTGATCTCATCTCCCAGGTTCATATTCTCGTTTTCTAAGATTTTTGTACGATTGATGAGGATTTGCTCCCTTGAAAGTGCCTCAGTAAATTCGCCTTCAAGGGCTTGTGTCTCAGCAAGCAGGCGTTGGTAGTCGGCATTACCGCCGATTTCAAGCTCGCGAATCTTGTCCTCTAAGACGGCGATTTCGGTCTCGAGGGCAGCGGCTTCCTGGCTAAGGACACGCTCCCCGGCAACTGCTTGTTTTAACTGAACTTCAAATTGTCGTGCCTGGTCCTTGTAAAACCCAGTCTCCTCGTGAAGGCCGCCCGATTCTTCAAGAAGTTGCTGATTTTCCAAATCCAAATCTTTGAGCTTTCCCACCAAGGCACGCTCATTCATTTCAATATTTTCGATTTCAATACGCATGTTTTCAATAGCCTCGAGCATCTCAGCATTTTCAGATTCGAGGGTGAGGGACTTGGCCATGAGCATCTCGTTGGAATCACGTAGAGCTTCAATTTCATTGGTTATGCGCGACTCATCCAGCGTAAGGTTGTTTAGCTGAGTGCGCAGAATGGACAGCTCTTCCTTTTGCTCGAGGTCGGTGCTGTGGAAAGTATCGTTTCGCTGGGTGAGTCTGTCCACTTTGTCTCGCAAGGAGTTGTTGGTCATTTCAAATTTTCGGGCAAAGTCTTCATTCCGCTGTGCTTTAAAGGAGAGTTCTGTATTTTTGGTCAGTGCATCTTCAAGCTGTTCGCGGGTGGACTCGAGCTGGATTTCGAGCTTGCGCACCATACCAAGGTTTTCGCCACTTTCCTCTTCGGTCAGATTAAGCCTATCTTCAGCGATGGTGAGGCTTCCATTGAGGCGGGCATTTTCATTGCGAGCGGCTTGCAGGCTTTCTCGCAGGAGAATTTCTTCTTCTTCAAGCATAGCGATTTTATTTTCCGCATCTCGCAGCAGGGAATCATACTCATTGAGACGGGTATCAGAGGTTTCCTTATCAATTCCGATCGTGGCTACGCGTTGGTTTAGCTTGGTGTTGTCCTGTAAAAGTTCGCCCAGCTCGGATTCCAATTCTTTCACTCTAGACTCAGCTGCAGTGTGTGCCTCCATGAGCTTGCTGTTTTTTCTCTGCAGGGAAGAGTTTTTTAGCTCGAGATCGCGGATCTTGCCGTACGCACTTTGCTCTTCATTGGACGCACTTTTTCGGGCGTTTTGAAGCCGGCGATTGTCCAGAGCCAACTCCTTATTTTCCTGAGCGAGGTCTTGCTCATCTGCCCTGAGTTGCTGGAGTTCACGGCGGAGTCGGGCATTCGTATCATCGAGGTATTGGTTGCTGTTGATGCTGCGGATACCTTCCTGCTTGAGCTTGAGCATTTGCGTTTCCAGGGCGGCCACTTTTCCAAGTGCTTTATTCAATTCATTTTGTAACTCCGCTTCCCTGGCCGAATCAAAAACAGGGGGCGGGGCGACTGATTTTTGCTGGACAAAGGAACGAGTTTTTTCGACCAAGGCGTTATGTTTGGCTGCCAGTTCGTTGTATCTTTGAATGAGAAATTCGGGGTCCCTTAACTGGGCGTCAGTCTGAGCCCACCCCGATATGGGCACCAACAAGGCATTGCACAAAAAGAAGACAGAAATTTTATTTAGGCATTTCACGGGGATGAGAAAGTTTGATACTATTCAACATAGGAATAGGAAAAAGTTGGCCATGGCAAGCGTGAGTTAACCCACACTCCCTAACCCCGTGTTGTTGAATAGTTAATTAAACTGCTTGGCCGGAATCGCTAACCGTGGACAAATCCACCGCTCGCCCGCAATAGGCGGTCATTTACGGTACGGATGAGTGGATCGGTTCCCACAACCTTGGCTATGTATATGGACTGCTTTCCTAGCCGATCCGCCAAGTACAATGTATCATATAAATTGCGGGTAATCTCAGCCATATCTCCATTTGAGGATAAGCTAAGTGAGGAAATCCCCTTTTCCGACCAGGCATGTCTTTGCTCATCAGTATGCACCACTACCACCACATCTTCATCTTTATTTGGTAATTTTGCCGCTAGAGCAGCCTGGTCTCCGTAAAGAAAAAGGGGGGTTTGCGGGGCATAGTGGGTGGAGTTTTGACCCGGTGAAATGCTAGCTTGGGAAGTTTGCTCACTCTTACTCTCCTCCCGATCCACAACAGTGGGGGCGAGGTGAACAGAAGCGCCTATTATATTCTCAATCTCATCTGCAGAGATTGGACCAGGACGAAGAATTCTAATATCCTCCGCAGAGAGGAGCGATACCACCGTGGACTCCACTCCAATGGTGCACCTTCCACCATCTAAAATATCAGGGCAATCCTCAGCGAAAGATTCTATAATATGCTCCGGGCAGGTTGGGCTAATGTGGTTGGATCGGTTGGCACTGGGTGCGGCCAGGGGGAAATCAAGTTCGAGCAATACCTTACGAAAAAGCGGATGGGCGGGGGAGCGTAGTGCAACCGTTGGCATGCCGGCAGAGATTCGGTCTGGTATGCACTCCTTTTTGGGGAGAATCATCGTCAGTGGACCAGGCCAAAAAGCATCCGCCAATTTTTGGGCATTTTCATTGAACTTCCCCAACTTTCGGGCCTGATCGACACCAGGGGTGTGTACAATGAGGGGGTTGGTGGAAGGACGCCCTTTTAATTCGTAAATTAAATCAAGGGTGTTTTCTACAAGGGCATTCCCTGCAAGTCCGTAGACCGTTTCGCTGGGAAGGGCGACAATTTTCCCTGCTCGCAAGCGGAGCAGGCAGTCATCAATGGGGATAATCAATTCGTGGAAGTAGGATTCTACTTCAGAATTTGCATATGCCTTGCTTTCTTGATCAACTTGGAAACCTTGCGCTGTTGCATAGGAGTGAGTCCGGTGTACTTGCGGGGCAAGATTTTGCCGGTATCCGTGGTGTACTTGGCAAGAGCGTCCTTGTCCATAAAGGAGTAGTGCTCGGGGTTTTTGCTCTTTACAGCGGTGTCCTGTGTTTCAGTCATAGCGGTTCATTATTACGAATGTCTTTTGTGAGATCAATCTCAAAAAGTTATGGATTGAGCCACTTTATAGATTGACCACCCCGGAAACTTTTGATGTTTTAATTCCTTGCTATGAAAGTTGTATCTTCAATCAAGACACTCAAAAATCGCCATCCCGACTGCAAGGTCGTTCGACGCAGGGGAAGGGTCTATGTTATCAACAAGACCAACCCTCGCTTCAAAGCACGCCAAGGTTAGTTCAAACAGTCATGAGAAAAGATATACATCCTAAACTCAACCCCACCTGCTTTGTCGATGTGTCCAGTGGGAAAAAATTTGTTACCCTTTCCACCACAACTTCTAAAAAGACAGAAAACATTGATGGTGTGGATCATCACCTCATTTACTGTGATGTTACAATGGACTCCCATCCGGCTTACACTGGAGAAAAACGCTTTGTAGATACTGCGGGTCGGGTAGAAAAGTTCCAATCCAAGTTTTCCCGCAAGCGTTAGTTAGGGCTTCTTCTTTTCTCTCACTCTGCACCTCTCTCGGAGGGGCGGGAAACAGGTTATTTTGCCGCATTTTCTTGTATTTGCATTGCAAGATTGACAGGGAATAATTTCTTTTTCGACTGCTTGACAAGTCAAGCTAATCGCACAATCATGCAAAGCATGAGTCGCTTGCTAGTTGCCCCATTTATCTTTCTCCTATTCTTTTCTGCCACCCTTTGGGCCGCCCCGCCTATTATTAACTACGCAGGGCAGGTGAGGGTGGCAGGCCAGCCCTTCTCCGGTTTGGGGTACCTCAAGTTTGCATTTGTCAATGCCAGTGGGGATGAGACCTACTGGAGTCACGATGGGACGAGTTCAGGCGGTTCCGAGCCACTCGGACAGGTAGCTGTCGATGTGCGTGGCGGGCTCTATTCCATCCTGCTGGGCAATTCTGCCATCGAGGGAATGGGCGAAATCGACCCCTCCTTATTCCAGCAACACGAAGATGTTCATATACGGGTATGGTTCAACGATGGGGAGCGTGGGTTTCAGCAACTTTTGCCTGATCGCCCCTTTGCTTCTGTGCCCTACGCCTTAAGTGCCGGCACTGCAGGATCTACAAATATTCCCAGTGGTGCTATTACACCGGATAAACTGGGAACTGAAATTCTTACCTTTCTCCAACCCGAAGTCATCTCCCAGTCTCCGCCCCGTGCCCTTTTTACAGGCGGCCAGGTAGATCTATCCGTCGAAGCCGAGGGAAAAAACCTCTCCTATCAATGGCAGAAAGATGGAGTGGCGATACCCGGACAAACCAGTTCCACTCTCTCGATCAACAGTTTCGAGCCCGCTCGCGATGCTGGTGATTATACCGCCGCGGTGACTAATATCTTTGGCACGGTATATTCTGATCCCATTCCACTCTCTGAGACTTCAATATCCACCCTGGCCATAAGGGGAGAATTTCCAGATGCAGAAAAGTTGGAGGTCTCCTTTGATGTGACCGGAAATCTTGAACTCATGGTTGTCGTGATGGGATCAAGTTTGGATGTGAGTGGTGCATCTGAAGATACCCAGTTATCGATGGAGGGTAAAAGTACCGCAGCTCTTATTGCCGAACAAGCCGTCGCGGAAGCCCATGCAGAAACTCAGAGAATCGCCGCAGAATTGGCCAATGCCAGTGAAGAAGAGAAAGCCGCCTTGGAAGCAGAATTGGCCGCCGCGGAAGAAGCTCGGTTACAGGCAGAGGATGAGTTGGATGCACTCATTCAAAATTATTACAACGACGATTGGCGATCTGCGGGTGATGAGGAACTACTTACCAGCAGAAATATCCCAACCCTTCATCAATATGAGTCTCTCTTACACCAGCAACTGACTGAGGGTTCATATCGTGTGACCGCCTCTGATTTGAATGATATGGCCGGGGTTGTGGAAATCCGATTTTATATAGATGGGGATTACTCTCCTGACCAAGTACAAAATATCCGGGTATCCGGGCATCTTGGCCAGATCAATCATCATATCCAATACCAATCCGCTCCTTTTCAGTTTTCTGACCATCAGTATCTGAGCTTTTCTATGGCCGGTCTGGATGGGAATGCCGCGGCATCCCTGCTCCCCCTCAGTGCATCCGATCTGGGTGAACTTACTTTCCAGACTGCTGAAAACCAGCCCGTGGATACTATTCTTAAGGCATTTCCTGCCCAAAGTCCCACCGGTGGGGGAACCCTTCAGTACAGCCTGGTCGATGGTTTGGGAGATGGGGATAATTCGCTCTTTGCTCTCGAGAGCAACGGCACCCTCCGTGCCGTTCAACCGCTCGACTATGAAGCGGGTAGCAATCTTTCCCTCCGCATCCTGGTAGCCGATGAAAACGGTGCCTCCCACCATCTGGTTCTTAGCATTTCCGTACTCAATGACCCTGCCGATGATGTGGCAACCTTCCAAAACTTAGATACCAATGTGCCTTTCATTCCGATGGATGACCCAGATGGTCTATTTTCTTCATGGGTGAATAGTATAGCGGTTGAAATAGGAGGCGATTCTCTTCCCTACATTCAGGACGAAGTGGACAGAGAAGGTTCATCCGAAGGGTATTTTTACCTGGACCCCATGCCTAATTTGGCTGCAGGTTTCACGACCCCAAACATAGCCACTACCAGTTTTGAGGTGGTCGCGGTAAGTGCCTATGGAGTGGGGGTAAGGAGCGACCCCCTAACTGTCACCATCGGAGCGACGGGCCCAACAATCACCTTGGGTTCAGAGGATCTTGCTTTCGAGTTGAGTTCAACGCTCCTCAAGGACTTGGACCCAGGTATTACTGCTGCGGATGAATTTGGTAGCGCAATTACTGGCGAAAGCATCGTTTTAAGTGAGATCAGTCCAGGTAGTTATACTGGCGACTCCCGCTTGGACTCGCTCGACCAGTTATCCGATGGTGAGTCCTACACCTTTACCTACCAAATAACCGATAGTCGTGGGGTAATGGTCGAGGAGACCCGCAATGTGAGTATACAGGTCGCCGCCCCAACTCTTACGGTAACGAATTTTCAATCATCCAATAATGTCTACCCAACCGATGCTCCTCATGCGGAAAATACCCTTGAGTACAAGGACCCGTGGGGCGAACTACTCCCATGGTTGCAGAGTGCAAGTGCACTTGATTTAAACAATGTGGACCTGACCAGTTTGATCACTCTGGAGATTGATGGGGTGGAAGATACTGGT
>Ga0181606_10001498_pt1 | contig 20457 bp, 10 predicted proteins | sample 041ome_10_FD_132994 | JGI IMG/M metagenome (GOLD analysis project Ga0181606, IMG submission 132994) | Coastal salt marsh microbial communities from the Groves Creek Marsh, Skidaway Island, Georgia - 041412US metaG (megahit assembly) | ecosystem: Environmental > Aquatic > Marine > Intertidal... | reverse complement strand
TGGGGCGCTGTCCACCGGCGGATCGAGGAGTGGGCCAGGTCGTTGCCGGTGTGGCCGCCGTCTGCAGTGAGCTGCACCCAGCCAAGGGCCGCATCTGGCCAGGCGTCGCCACCTTGCCAGGCATCGCCCGTGAAGTGAGGCAGGGGGGTGAAGGAGGTCACCGTTCCAGACTCCGGGTCGATTGGCCCGTAGCCATACTGCCAGGCTTTTGTTTCAGGACGAGGTGCGGCTGAGGGGTCGAGTGGCTGCTCGAGGAAGGCCAGGCTGCTGGCTCGCTGAGCGGCTGTCGGCTCACGCTGCAGGAGTGTTTCGTAGAGCCTGTCGACGGCGGTTGCAGGTTCAACGCTGTCTGCGGCAGTCACTGCCACAACCGCTTTGGCATGCTCGGCCACAAACGGATGGTTGAGTGAGAAGAGGGCCTGCTGGGGGACGGTCGTCTCGCTGCGACGGGGCACATGCAGATCGGGGTTGGCCATGTCAAACATCCGCAGCACCGTGGGGAAGAACTGCCGATCGATCTGGCCGTAGAGGCTCCTACGTTGATGACCGAGGCCGTCACCGGCAAGCATGTCGCTGGCGGGACCACCGATGGTGCGATCAAGCCTGCCAGCTACGGCCAGCAGCGTGTCGCGGTACGATTCAAATGAGAGCCGGCGGGCATTCATCCGCCACAGCAGCCGGTTGGCCGGATCCCGTTCGCGAGCAAGGTCAGCGACCGCGTCGGTGCTGGCGGCATCCGACCGTTGGCGATATGCCGCTGAGCCCACAAGGAGTCGATGGATGTGCTTTGTACTCCAGCCGCTCTCGATGAGTTCACGAGCGAGCCAGTCGAGGAGGGCAGGGTGACTCGGTGGCGGAGCGCGGGTGCCAAAGTCGCTCGGTGTGTCGACGAGCCCTTGGCCAAAGTGCTGCTGCCAGAGACGGTTGACCCAGACCCGTGCGGTGAGCGGGTTGGCCTGATCGGTGATCGCCTCTGCCATTTCCAGTCGGCCACTGCCGTCGACAAACCCACTCGCTTCGTCCTTCGCCATCAGCGAGAGAAACCGCCGCGGCACCCGGTAGGTTGGCTGTTTTGGGTCGCCACGTCGAAAGACCCACGGCGTGCGGAGCGGGGTTCGGTCGATCAGGCGGAGCGTGTAGGCCGCCGCAGCTGGCTGACTGAGAAGCCAGCGGTCGATCTCTCCCTGAAGCTTCCAGAGTTCTTCGCATCCCTTCGTGGAAAAGTAGCCCTCGGTGCTCACGATCGGCTCATCCGGCACACAGCAGACCGCCTGGGGGCCATAGAGCTGCTGACGGAGCTGCTCAGCCTCTGGGTTCTCAAGCTGCTGAGGTGGGGCCAGCCCCGCTTCACTCGCTTGTGTCTGGGCTGCCTGCCACTGCGATTCCACATCGGCAAACAAGGCTGCATACCGCTCGGCGAGTTCACGTCGTGAGGCTGGCGGCGGATCGAGGATGGCAGCCACCAGCCCGTTGAGAGCCGGCTCACTCTCGGCCTGGTTGGCAGGGAAGTGCGTGGTGAAGATTTCGTGAGCCATCTCAGCGAAGCTCACCTCGTCGCTCGGCTCAACGGCCGCGACGGCGACCCAGGGGGCAAACACCGGGTCGGCTGCCCTCTCTTCTTCGTTCAAGAACCGCTCAAACTGCCGCACGAAGGCGGGAATCAGGTCGTCATCGCCCAGGACCGTGTCGAAGCCTTCGGCTGGATAGTTCTCAAGCTCTGTCTGGGCAATCAGATAGTCGCCAAACCGCGTTCGGGCGCGTGCACTGGCCTCCTGGCGACGGGTGGACATCGTGTCGTCGAACGTCTGCTGCCGCTCGGCGAGGCCTGCTTCGAAGGCCGCGATCTCTTCATCGCTGGGCGTGGTGGTCGACCGCCCACCTGGCGGTGAGATCCTCAGCAGCTCTTCGGTGCAGCTGGCGAAGACGCCATAGAGGGCGTAGTAGTCGTCGGTAGGGATCGGATCGTACTTGTGGTCGTGGCAGCGGGCGCAGGCGACGGTGAGACCCATCGTGGTGCGTGTCACCGTGTCGATGCGGTCATCGATGATGTCGTGGGTGACACCGAGGAAGCGGCGGCCCAGCGTGAGGAAGCCCATTGCAGCCTGGGCGGCGAGGTCATCGGCCGCTGCCTGGTCGGCTGCCAGCTGCAGGGTGAGAAAACGGTCGTAGGGGAGATCGTCGTTGAAGGCACGCACGACCCAGTCACGATAGGTCGCCGAATGCACCCACACGCGGTGCTCCCGGGCATACACATAGCCTTTGGTGTCGGCATAGCGGGCGAGGTCGAGCCAGCGGCGGGCTTGTGCTTCGCCGTAGTGTGGGGAGGCGAGCAGCTGTTCCACCAGGTGTTCGTAGGCGTCGGGGGAGGTGTCGGCTTCACAGGCGGCGACGTCCTCCGGAGAGGGTGGCAGACCGGTCAGATCGTATGAGAGGCGTCGGACGATGGTGCGTCGGAGAGCCTCTGCCGTCGGCGTTAGCCCAGCATCGGCAAGCCGGCGGGCGATGAACTGATCGACTGGCGTGCGGACCCATGTCTTCGCCCAGGGAATGTCATCGACGGCTGGCGGGTCGACGTCAGCGACTGGCTGAAAGGCCCAGTGTGTGCCGGCAGCATCACGGGGGTCGGCTCGTGGTTCACCGTCTTCTGGCCAGAAGGCTCCGCTGCGAACCCAGGTTTCCAGCAGGGCCACCTCGTTGGCGGGCAGCGGGTCATCAGGTGGCATGGCAAGCTCACCTTCACGACGAATCGCCTGAATCAGACGGCTTTCGTCCGGCGTTCCGGCCACGATCACAGGCCCATGCTCACCGCCCGCGAGCATGCCTGCCTGGTGGTCGAGCCTCAACTCTCCCCACTGGGTTTCGCTGCCGTGACAGGAGACGCACCGCTGAGCCAAGATCGGCCGGATCGTTCGCTCAAACTCGTCAGCCGTGCTGAGCAGGGCTGTGGTATTGTCGGTCTCAGAGGCCACAGCGGTGCAGGTCGCCAACAGCAGGCCTGCGACACACACCGCAAGCGGATGATGCCATCTCGTAAACGGTGAAACTCGCACGCTGCCCCTCTGCTGCGAGAACGCGTTAGATCAACTCAGCAGGCACCTCGCCACCGGGCACCAGCTGCGTGGGTCGGCCAGACAGGTCCATCACGGTGTCTTCGATGGCAAGCCCCATCGAGCGGTAAACGATCGCGCAGAAGTCTTCGACGCCGATCTTCCGGTCAGTGGGATACTCAGCCTTGTCGTTGGTGGCACCGATGATCTGGCCGTGCTTGTAGCCACCGCCAGCCAGCAGGATGCTCTGCGCCTGCGGCCAGTGGTCGCGGCCAGCGTTGCCGTTGATGCGAGGCGTGTGTCCAAACTCACCTGCCACCACCACGAGCGTGTCGTCAAGCATGCCACGGTCGGCAAGATCCTGGATCAAAACGCCGACAGCCTTGTCGTGACGCGGCAGCTTGTCTTTGAGCGCCGGGCCAATGTTGGAGTGGTCGTCAAAATAGCCGGTGTTGAGCGACACGTAGCGAACACCCGCTTCAATCAGACGCCGAGCGAGCAACGCCTGCTCACCCCAGCCGGGGCCATACTTCTCACGCAGCCCGGCGTCTTCCTCATCAACCTTGAACGCTTTGCGAACCTTGCCCGAGAGAACAAGGTCGATCGCCTGCTGCTCGGCGGCGTCCATCTGGTCAAAGCTACGTTCGGCATCTATCTGCTGCTTGAGGCCATCGAGCTGCTGCCGCAGTGAGATGCGGTTCATCAGTCGTGACTCGGAGAGCCCGTCACGCAGCGCGAAGTCGTTGGCGTTGGCAGCCGGGAGCACGCCTGCCTCGTTGCCATAGCTGAATGAGCCACACTGCAGCGGGTTGTAGCTCACGCCCAGCCAGGAGGCGCCGTGGAAGCCGAAGCCACCGTCGTTCATGTTGACGGCGGCGAGCGATCCATGCTGCGTTGGGCCGAGCAGATGCGAGGCGACCGCACCCATCGATGGATACCGCGGCTTACGGTCGTTGCCAGTGGCGCCCAAGCGGCCGGTGAGCATCCAGTGGGCGGCCGCCCAGTGGTCACCATTGCCGTGCGAAAAGCTGCGAATCACCGTGCACTTGTCCATCACCTTGGCATGCTCGGGCAGCAGTTCACAGACGTCGATGCCCGGCACGTTGGAGTGGATCGGCTTGAAGGCACCGCGAAACTCTGACGGTGCCTCAGGCTTCATGTCGAAGGTGTCGAGCTGTGAGGGGCCACCGTGCATCCAGACAAGGATCACCGACTTCTTCGAGCGGGCCGCTGGGTGTGTAAGACCGGCCGCCTCAGCCCGCAGCAGATTCGGCAGACTCAGCCCGAAGGTGCCGATCGCGCCTACCTGCAGCATCTTTCGCCGCGAGATGTGGTCGCAGAAGGCCGCAGGGCCGGAACGCTTACCAAGGATGTTGAGCATCGCTGGAGTCCTTCGGAGATATCGCAGCAGATCATCTGTCGACAGTTTATAGTCTCGTCAGTTTACCCTGCCAGAGAACAGTCGACCAATCAGGGTGGGCCTCTCGTGGTGTAAAGAGAAAGGATGGGGGAGATGGGGTGCATCATCAACTGGCCTGATGCGGCCATATGTCTGTTCACTCGCTGCGTTGTGGCTGCGGCAATGCTGTCGGTGACAGTGGCAACGGCGGCAGAGGAGGCTTCGACTGCGGCGGCTGATGGCAATCTGTCCCGCTACTTTGCCCGCGAGACACGCCGGCTGGAGGAGGCGTGTCTTGCCGACATCCGTTCGATCGCCGACTGGGAGCAGGCACGCCCTCAGCTCAAGCGACAGCTGTTTGAGATGTTTGGCCTGCCCGCTGAGGGAGTGCCTCCTGCATCCACCGAAGATCTGGCGGCCGTGGTGACCGGTCGGCTGGTCTACGACGATGACAACGGCAGCGGATGCACCGTTGAGAAGGTGCACTTTCAGTCGCGGCCTGGACTCTACGTGACAGCGAACCTCTACCTGCCTCAGGATGCGTCGGCTGATCACCCCTGCCCCGGCGTCCTCTATCTCTGCGGTCACGGACGTGTGGTGGAGGATGGGGTGAGCCTCGGCAACAAGGTGCACTACCAGCATCATGGAGCATGGTTGGCAGAGCATGGCTATGCCGTGCTGATGATCGACACCCTGCAGCTTGGTGAGATCGAGGGTATTCACCACGGTACATATCGCGAAGGCCGTTGGTGGTGGCCCTCACGCGGCTACACGCCAGCAGGCGTGGAGGCCCTCAACGGACTGCGGGGAGTGGACTATCTCTGTAGTCGTCCGGAGGTGGATGCCGAGCGGATTGGCGTGACTGGCCGGAGCGGAGGTGGCGCTGGCAGCTGGTGGGCAGCCACGCTCGATGACCGCGTGAAGGTGGCTGTGCCGGTCGCTGGGATCACCGACCTGCGAGACCATGTGGTCGAAGGCTGTGTCAGTGGCCACTGCGACTGCATGTTCATCGTGAACACCTACCGGTGGGACTATCCGCAGGTGGCCGCCCTGGCCTATCCACGGCCACTGTTGCTGGCCAACACCGACCAGGACCGCATCTTTCCACTCGACGGTGTGATGCGGACGCAGTCGCATGTGCGGAGGCTTTATGACCTCGGTGGTAAACCGGATGCGTTTGGGCTGGCGATCACCTCCGGTGGGCATGCCGACACACAGGAGCTGCAGATGCCAGCGATTCGTTGGCTCGATGCACACCTCGGTATGGGCCCGCGGCTGATCGACTCGGCAGCGCGGAAACGCTTTGAGCCGAAGTCGCTGAAGGTTTTTACAGCGCTGCCGACCGACGAGCAGAACACTCGGATCGATGAAGTGTTTGTGCCGATGGCCGGGCCTTTTGAGCCGCCTGTCGATCAGGCAGCCTGGAGGGCCCAGACGACCACCTGGCGTGAGCAGCTCCAGAACATCACCTTTGCTGGCTGGCCCGCGACCAGCACGCCGCCGGCCGGTGTCGAGCTGAGCACTCGCCAAGGACATGGGCTCGTTGAGCGGCGGTACCGCTTTGAAAGCCAGCCGGAGGTGGAACTTGAGCTGGTGGTGCTCCACCGTGGTGAGATCGGTGTGCCTGAGGTGGTGGTGCTCGATGTGCTCGATCAGGAGAGCTGGGAGCAGCTCGACGTGGCCCGCAAAGAACTCTTCGCAGGGGAGGCCGCCACCCTCGGTCCGCGGGCGGCCGAGATCCACGAAACGCTCACGGCAAAGCCGCTCGCGGTTGCCTTCTTTGCGCCGCGAGGCGTGGGGACAACCGCGTGGAATGCTGAGCCCAAGGAGCATGTGCAGATCCGCCGCCGGTTCTTGCTCTTAGGCCAGACCTGGGAAGGCATGCAGGCCTACGACATTGGCCGAGCCATGCAGACGATCCGGGCAGGGCTGCGGCAGACCCCAGGGCTTGAGAACGTGCCACTAGTCGTCTCTGCGGCAGGCGATATGGCGGTGCTTGCAGCGTATGCCTGTCTCTTTGAAGAGCCCGTTTCGAGGCTGGAACTGACCGAGGTGCCGGCCTCGCACAACCTGCCACCAGACGGCAGTGATCACGCGATTGCACCATCGCTGTTGAATGTGCTCCGTGTGCTTGATGTGCCTCAGGCGATTGCCATGGTGGCGACCCAGAGTCCCGTGCTGCTACGGGATGCTGATACGGAGAGGCTTGGCTACGTGGCCGAGACCGCCGCTGCTCTCGACTGGCCCCAGGGACAGGTGACCTGGGAGACGACAGCCGCCGAGGCGTCATCGACGACGGTCGGCTTTGAAGAGCAGGTGCTCGACCCGCACGCAGGTGAGGTCTGTTATGCCGTCACACTCGCTGATGTGGATGGCGATGACGACGATGACATTGTTGTGGTGACCGAAGAAGCGGTGATCTGGTATCGCAATGATGGCGGGGCTGGCAGGAAATGGAGCAAGCACGACCTAACTCGTGGTACCACGCCGCGAGACAATGTCTGCATTGCGGCCCACGACATCGACGGTGATGGCCAGGTTGACTTTGCGCTCGGGGCCAGCTGGCCACGGGAGGGCACGCTGCACTGGCTGGTGCGAGATGGAGATCCCACGCAGCCGTGGAGAGTGCATGACATTGGGCCGCTGCGATCGACACACCGCATGCAGTGGGGGGATGTGCTGGGCGTTGGTGAGCCGCAGCTGGTGGTCTCGCCGCTGAACGCGGTTGCAGATGAAGCGGGGGTCGCCCTGACGGCGTATGCGATTCCCGACAACCCGGCGACGGATCGCTGGATGCCCACAGTGCTCGACCGTGAGCTCAACCGCATGCATGGCCACCTCCACACCGATCTCGACGGCGATGGCCGGATCGACACGATCACGGCCAGCCGCGAAGGGCTCCATCTGGTCCGTGAACTCGAAGGGGATGGGTTTGCTCGTGCACAGATCAGTGCCGGGGCAGAGGCTCAGCAGCCAAACGCCAGCGGCGCAGGCGAAATCGCTCGAGGCCGGCTCGTTGATGGCGACGACTTCTTGGTGGCAGTGGAGCCGATGCATGGCTCAGCGTTATCGGTTTTCACCCGCCGTGGCGATGGGCCTGCCGACTGGGAGCGTGGCGTGATCGATCAGGGCTACAGCCGTGGTCATGCCCTGGCGACTGCCGACTTCGATGGTGATGGCAGTGATGAAATCGTGTTTGGTTCGAGCGATCCCTCAGAGACGCCAGGCCACGGCCCTACCCTGGCGATCTATGCACGCGATGAGAGCTACTCGCCTCTGGAGGCCGCGGGATGGCGTCGTCAGGTGCTCGATGCTGGTGGCACCACCGTTGAGGCGGTTGCGGTTGGCGATGTCTCTGGTGATGGTGTTCCGGATGTCGTTGCCGTTGGCCGCGCTACCCATAACGTGAAGCTCTTTATTACCGCTCCTGCTGCGGCAAGCGTCAGCGAGTAGGCCCGCTGCAGGTTTGCGGACCGCAGAGCTGGCTTGTTAGGCTCTTTAATTGGCTTTTACCCGGAGTTTTTCGGGAACACATGGGGTTTTCGGGGCCGAGGCGGATGCAACGACGTCATGCTCGAATCGCAGCGGTCGGCAGCCTTGTGGTGGCCGCGGTCTTTAGCATGCAGGGGCATGGGCGTGCGACGGCTGCGGAATCGCTCGCAGCATCGATCGATCGGATCGTGGCCCAGGCAGCGGTGGGGCCGAGTGCAGAGGTCGCAAGTGACGCGGACTTTGTGCGACGGATTCACCTCGATCTCACCGGTGTGATCCCGACCCCCGAGCGTGTGCAGGCCTTTCTCGCCGATCAGCGGTCGGACCGACGACCGCAGTTGATTGAGGAGCTGCTCAACAGTCGAGCGTTCGTGCGGCACATGGGCCTCGTGCTTGATGCGATGCTGCTTGAGCGAACCAGTCCTCCGAGCGGGCTGGCGGTGCCGTGGCAGGCGTGGCTGCGGGATGCCGTGGCGAACGAGAGACCGCTCGATGAGCTGCTCGGTGATGTTGTCGCGGCCGAAGGGGGTGATCCGACCGTCGAGCCGGCTGCGGCTTTTCTTCTGGCGAGGTCTGCAGAGCCGGTCAAGATGACGCGAGCGGTGGGGCGGATCCTGTTTGGACGCGATCTTCAGTGTGCCCAGTGTCACGATCATCCGCTTGATGACGACATCCGCCAGGCGGAGTTTCATGGGCTGCATGCCTTCGTGAAACGCACGAGCCTGTTCACGGCGGGCAAGGCACAGCAGCTCTCGGAGGCTGCGATTGGTGAGGTCGACTTCACCTCGGTGTTTACCGAAGAGTCGGTGAAGGCAGCCTGGCCGCAGCTGCCCGACGGACCACCGCTGATCGATGAGCCGGTCGTCGAGCCAGGGGATGGCTACACGACCACTCCCTCGAAATCATCACGAGGGGTTCCAAGCTACAGCCGACGGTCGGCCCTTGCTGCTCGGCTCTCGGAGAGTGACACCTTCCGCCGCAATCTTGTCAACCGACTCTGGGCGGTGTTCTTCGGTCAGGGTTTGGTGCATCCGCTCGATGGCCTCGGCCCCGACAACGCGCCGAGTCATCCGCAGCTGTTGGCAGCGTTGGTCGATGCCCTGGTGGAGCATGACTACCAGCTACGGCCAGTTGTGCGGGGCATTGTCTCGTCCGAGACATACCAGCGATCGATCGATCCTCCGCAGGCCGACGCGATTGATACAGCCTCACTGGAGACGACCATCACGACGCTGAAAGAGGCCATGACGGTTCTCACGGCCGAGCGTGAACAGCATGCCGAAGCAGCCAAAGCCGCCGAACGCAGGCGACAGGAGGCGTTTGATAGGGAGCGGGCTCTGCATGAGCAGCTGCAGCCCTCGATTGCCGCCCGCACCGAGACCCGTACCGAGTTCAACACTGCCGCGAAAGCGGCTGATGCGGCCGATGCCGCCCGTGATCAGGCCGCAGCTGTGGCGGAGGCGGTGGAGGGAGCACTGGCTCAGGCACGTCAGGCTTCCGAACTGCTTGCAGGTGACGCTGAGGTGACCGGCGTGATCAGCTCGCTGGAAAAGCAGCAGAAGACACGCAGCGACGCCCAGCAGGCTGCAGACACTGCCGCAGCGGAGAAGGCGTCAGCGAAGACCGCTGCCGAAGCAGAACTCACGGCGGCCCGTGCGGCGTTTGACGAGCTGGCGAGCCAGCGATCTCCGGAGACCCTTGCTGCATGCACGAAAGAGGCAGAGCAGGCGAGGCGGCGACTGGTCGACTGTGAACAGCAGCTCGACCGAATCAGCTGGCGGCTGGAACTCGCCGACGACATGCTCCGGCTCAGCGGCTTGCGGGAAGCGGATGTGGTCGCCGCAGAGCAGCTCTGGGACTCGGTCGTGACGCGGCTCACCGAGAACCTTCAGGTGGCCAGACTGCGGCCGCTCTCCCCTGATCAGTTCGCGTTTTCGTTGCTGCAGGCGACCGGTGGACTCGCTCGGCTGGAAGCAGCCGCGGTGGCTGCGATTGAGAAGAAGCCACCAGCTTCGGTGACGGAGGCGGTGGATGCAGAACGGGATGTCGCTCGCGAAAAGGCGATCGAAGCGGAACTTCTCAAGCAGGCGGGCGGCGTGCTCGGCAGTTTCGCCTCGCTCTATGCTGATCCACTCGTGGAAGGCTTTCAGGCCACCCTCAACCAGGCGCTCTATCTAGGGAATGCCTCACAGGTGTCGAGCGAGCTGGCTCCTCAAGGGGAGAACCTCGCTGCCCGGCTCATCGCGTGTGCACCTGCCGAGGCGGCCGATCAGGTCTGTCTGGCGATCTTTTCACGACCGGCGAGCGAAGCAGAGCAGGCGGATGTGGCTGCGTTTTTGGGGCGACCGACTGAAGAGCGGCCGCAGGCGGTGGCCGAGTTGATCTGGGCGATGCTCTCAAGCACCGAGTTCCGTTTTCAGCACTAAGGGTTTTGTCTGCCGCATTGCCCGCTCGGCGGATCGCGGCACTCCCACGAAAGGACTTCACGCATGTCTGCTGATCCAGCCTGCCGCAGTGTTGAACACGCCCTCTCTCGGCGGCGGCTGCTTGGTGGCATGGGGGCCGGAGCCCTAGGAATGTGTGGCGGTCTGGCGGCGACACCAGCTCTTGCCGAGGCCGTGAAGCGAGGTAGCAAACGGGTGCTGGTGGTGTTTCTGCATGGTGGGGTGAGCCAGCTTGAGAGCTGGGATCCCAAGCCAGGCACCGACACCGGTGGGCCCTTTCGTGCGATTCCCACCAGTGTGCCCGGCACGCACATCAGTGAACTGCTGCCGCACACTGCCAAGCAGATGCACCGCCTCTCGATCATCCGCAGTCTCGACACCAAGAATGGTGATCATGGCCGTGGCCAGCGGGAGATGATCAGCGGTCGCGATCAGCCGGCGCCCCTGGATTACCCCTCACTCGGTGCGGTGGTCGCGAAGACCTCCACGCCGGCGGGTTTTTCACTGCCCGGCCACATCCTGATCCGTGGTGCAGGCACTGGGCCCGGCAGTGCCGCCTACCTTGGCCCGCAGTTTGCCGGAGTGGCGATGAACGATGGCAAGCCACCGGAATACACGGCCCGTCCCGATGGACTCACCGGCGAGGACGATCGTCGCCGAGCTGCCCTGCGAAGCCGGTTTAACGACCGGTTTGCTGGCCGCCGTCGCACCGCCGATACCGATGCCTACACCTTCTCCTATGACCAGGCACTCGACCTGCTCGATCAGCGAGAGGTGTTTGATGTGACCAAGGAGTCGGTCCGCGATCACGATCGCTACGGCAGCCATGAGTTTGGCCAGCACTGCCTGCTTGCCCGTCGGCTACTGGAGCGAGGGGTGCCCTTCGTGCAGGTCAATCATTCCAACTACGACACGCACTTTGAGAACTTCGATTTCCACATCGAGCAGCTCGGCGAGTTTGACCGGCCTTTTGCGACCCTGGTCAACGACCTCACCGAACGAGGTCTCCTGGAAGACACGCTTGTCTGCGTGATGAGTGAGTTTGGTCGCACGCCGCGGATCAACGACCGCTATGGTCGCGATCACTGGGGCACGTCCTGGAGCATCGTGATGGGAGGAGCGGGTGTGCAGTCGGGGGGCATCATCGGCCGCACGAACGCCGACGGCACCGCTGTTGAAGACCGTGCCGTCGACCATGGGCATGTGTTCCACACGATTCTGCAGGCGATTGGCGTCGACTCGCTCGGCGATTTCCATGTGGCTGGCCGTGACCATCCGATTGCCGATCCGGCCAAGGGGCCGATCGATGAACTCTTGGCCTGAGTGCTCCTGAACCCACACGCCCTGGAAGACCGCGATGATCGACCCCACCAAGACACATCAGACGCTCGAATACAAGCACGGCCGTCCGCTGCTTGCGGTTCGTTATGCCCCTGATGGAAAGGCGATCTACTTCTCAGCGGAAAACACGCCACCTCAGAAGCTTCTGCTTGCAGGTGAGGGAACAGAGCCCACGGTGACGCCACTGGAGGGCGGGCACGACTCGTGGGTGAAGTCGATGGCCGTGCTGCCTGATGGAGACGCCGTGATCACGGCAGGCTACGACGGTCGGCTGGTCTGGTTTGATGTGCGGGAAGAGAAGCCCAGGCTCGTGCGTGTGGTTGAGGCGCATCAGGGCTGGGTCCGCTCGGTGGTGGCTAGTCCTGACGGAAAGCTGCTGGCCAGCTGCGGCAACGACAACCTGGTGCGTATCTGGGACGCTGCAGAAGGCCGCGAGCTGGCGGTGTTGCCGGGACATGCCTCGCATGTCTACGAGGTGGCCTGGCGGCCCGATGGCACGGCAGTGGTCTCATGTGATCTTAAAGGTTTGATCAAAGAGTGGGATCCAGTGGCTGGCGTGCTGCGTCGAGACATCGTCACGGCTGATGCGCTTTGGAAGTACGACACGACGTTTCGAGCCGAGATCGGCGGAGCTCGCTCGATCGGCTTCAACGCGGATGGCAGTCAGCTCGCAGTCGGTGGCATTACCAAGGTCAGCAACGCCTTTGCGGGCATCGGCACGCCGGTGATCGTGGTAGTTGACTGGGACCAGCCTGCCGAGCCGACTGAAAGCGACAACACGACTGAGGCAGACAAACAGACCGCTGCCCAGGCAGCTGGTCTCAAGCAGCTCGAGGGGAAGGGAGCCGGCAACGGTGTCTGCTGGGGCGTGGCCTGGCATCCCGAGGGGTTCTGGATCGGCCAGGCGGGTGGTGGCGGCGGTGGCTGGCTGCGGTTCTTCAAGGCCGACGCAAGCGAAGATTTTCATGCGATGAAGCTGCCCGCCAATGGTCGCGGCATGGCGCTTGCGGCCGATGCACAGAGCGTGGCGGTGGCCATGGCGAATGGCTACCTGCGTGTCTACGCGTTGCATGCGTAGGAGTCAGCACAGGGCAAGGCCTTACCAGACCACCAGCATCTGGCTCTGGATGGCGGTGCCGCTGTAGCCCGCCCGATAGGGATAGAGCGTGTTGTCGGCGGGGCTGCGGTTGTAGTAGAGGGCTTCAAGCGTCAGCTTGCTCTGCCGGCTCTTCTTGAGATACCAGTTGAAGCCGCCACCGTATTCCTGGCCGGTGCCGTAGAGGCCGGTGACGGCGCTGGAGCGACCGTAGATCTCATACTTTCTCGGCACCACGCAGAATGAGACGTAAGCCAGGCCACCCTGATCAAACAGACTCTGCTGCTGGAAGTGGCCTGTACCGGCGAAATCATCGAGCAGCCGCCAGTAGTACTCGAAGTTGATTGCGGTGCCGCGGTACTTCCAGCCGGCATCGATGGTGGCCATCTGTAGACGGAACTGATCGACCTGCGAGCCGGGACCGAGGGCACCGGCGGTGGCGATTGGCGTGCCGTCGCTGAGCCGCACAATCGTGTCTTCAGGGTTGTTTCCGTTGGTGGCTTCCACGGCCTGCGAGAGCGCGTGCACACCACTGCAGCCGATCCTCCAGGCAGCCTCCTCGTGGATCTCCATGTCGGAGTAGCCAAGTCCAAACTTGCCCCACGGTTCCCAGGTGAGGATGCCGGCCCAGGCCATGGACGTGCCGTTGCGGTTGACGCCGGCGAGTGAGCCATCGATGGAGTTCCAGACGCCGCCCCGCCAGGTGAGCTCGCCATCAAGAAAGTCACCCGAGAACTCAACGCCTGGCGAATAGCTCGGTCGAAAGAAGGTGTTTGCCATGCTGCGGTCAACGCCCATCACCCAGCGGCTTGACGTTGACCATTCACGGGTGCTGGCAACGAAGGTCACGCCTCCAAAGACTGACAGGTGATCGTTGAACTTGTAGCCGACACTCCCCAGTGGCGTGATTGCGGAGTTGTTGCCGTAGTCGGTTGTGCCGAAGAGTGAGATCGAAAAGGGAATGGCCTCGTCGGAGACATAGCCTTCGGTGGTGATGAAGAAGCGGTTGATCTCAAACGTGTTGATGTTGTTAACGGGATTCGTCCTGCTTGGATTTGGTGGGTTCAGCGGGGCGGCTGACGTCCAGCTGGTGACCGAGCGGGCAAACTCAAACCAGCGGACCTGCATGAAGCCGCTGAGATAGAGCGCGACCGGAAAGCCCTGCCGGTTCTTGCGGGCGTAGACCTCCAAGCCCTTGGGGCCTGCAAAGTCGGTGGCGGGGATGTAGCGAGGACGCGGGATACCCCCGAGCTGATCGAGCATGATCAGCTCGGCCTCTTCGCGGAGAATCTGCCGCACCTCAGGATCAGTTCGCAGAGCCTCCCGAACCTGTTCAGCTGTAGCGGCTGGTGGCTCAGCGAACGTCAGCACAGAGCTGTCCGCAGCGGCCTCAGTCGACGCTATGGCTCCGCCTGCGCAGACAGTGATCCACACCACCACTCCACAGAGAAGGTGGGCGATTTGCCGGAGATGGGGAGCACGCTGTGTCATTCCCTCGCAACCAACAGGCTGAGGACGTCTCTCCTATCGATCGTCCTCAACTGCGGAGGGTTGTGAGGGTATTTCTGAATGCGGCGGCGGGGAGGGATGGGAAGGCTGGGTGTTGGGCTGGGTGTTGATCGGTTGACCTGGCAAGCCACGGCCTCTATTGAGACTTTTCAACGTCTGGCAAACCCAATGATCGTGCAGGACCTTGCGAAGGAGTTCATCGGATGCCCCGCCTTTCTCCCGTCGAGCAACAGCCCGCTCCATCGCTGCTCAAGCGGTTCAATCTGGCAATCGGCAAGGGTGTTCGAGCCCTTGCGGACAGTTGCTGGACGAAGTTTTTTGTGGGCGCTGTTCTGCTGATCAGTGGGCTCGATGAGGCCTATGACAGCCTTTCGACAGATCTCAGCGAGGCACGTCTCGGTGCGCATCATGGCGTGTTGATCCTTGGTTTTGTGAATGTGTTCGCGGCCCTCCCGGACGTGCTCGACGGTCTTGTGGGAACACTTGCCACGGAAGATGCCGAGGATATCGACGACGAAGATGCTGAGGTCGATGCAGCGAGCCCTGCCGATGTGCCCGCTCCGCGGTTACACCGAGCAGCGTAAGCGGGCACGAGGCGGATCAGCAGGCAGACGCGAGCGACTCGGATGTCCGTGCAGCTCGCTGGCGACGATTCTTCATGCGGCGGCGATGGCTCACGTAGCCGAGGCTGCCGAGCATTCCTACAGCGGCGAGCGCGAAGCTGCTCGGTTCGGGAACGGCGTTGACGACAGCGGACCCACCGAGGTCGCGGAAGCCGTGGCCACCGTCGAAGACCGTCGTGAGTCCCACAATCTGTGTTGCGACTCCTGTGGTGCGGTCAATCGTGTACCAGGTGCCGTCGACGTATCGCTGTCCATAGAGGACGTTGTTTGTGCGGTCGAACGAGAGCTGGAGCCCGACCGACCGGTCGTTCCCCTGCGACGCACCGATCTCTTGAAACGACGTTTCTGGGTTCTGCAGGTCGATGGAGTAGAACCGGCCGCGTGAGGTTGAGGCGTAAAGGGTGCCGGTGGCTGTATCGATGGCGATATCACCAAACGTGTTGGTGTCCACGCCAGTGGCGTTTTGCAGGCCAGCAATCGAATACGATACCACGCTGCTCACGCTCGGCACCGCATTTTCACCAGTGCCGGTATAGGTCAACACGGCCTTCTTGAGCTCATTCGTGTTGCCTTCAAAGAAGTAGAACGCGTCGTTGTAGTAGCAGCCGTTGTAAGGGTCTGTCGTGGACTGTCGTGTGAGGCCAGTTACCTCTTTGATTTCGTTCGTTGCCCGCGCCCAGTAGTTGAAAGTGCTGTTGGCGCCGAGGAAAAACAGCTGGTTACGTACATCGTCGTAACCCACCGAGTTGGCTGTGCTGCCTATGACGCCGGACGTTGAAGCGAGTAGCAGGTTTGATGTCTTGTCGACCGGGTTGACTTCGTAGATCTCGTTATTGTCGTTGACGCCATACATGAAGGCGTTGAGGGTGACGGCTGTTGCTGGTCGTGCAGTCAACAAGACAAGCACGAGACAGACACCGAGACGCCCGGCGAGTTCGACAGCACGATGGCAGGTGGTGGTAGCCATTTCTTTGCTCCGCATCGAGGAAACCTCGAGCAAGCACTCGCACCGCGTGCGAAGAATGGTCGACCACTGTCAGTGAAGGGGAAAAGCCCAAAGGATGCGGAAGAGTCCGCCTGCACTCCATGCTACCTCACGACCAATGATGACGAACCGCTCCCAGTCGTCGTGTGACGACCGGCGAAACGCGTCGAAATCATTGTTGGCGACCAATGTCGCACGCGATCAGTAGCTTGCTCCTTCGTGGCTCTGCAACACACGCTGTGTTGCAGTGTTAGCCGCGTCTTCGTGCACCACGAAGAGGCGACCGGCTGACACGAAGAACATCGGGTTATGAGGGCTCTACGGATCAGTTTTATTGCCCGGAAAGACGCGGATCTGCCAGCGACACCGGTAAGACAGGTGATTCAGGCAGACTGCGTGAGCCTGGATAGGCGATCGTCGGTAGTCAGAGACCGCTCGCTAGCTGAGCGGTTCGCCGCAGTTGTCACAGAAACGGGCGGCTACTGCCGGAATGTCGCCGCAGTGACGACAGGCAGGCTTTTGCAGCGGTTCGCCACAGTTTTTGCAATAGCGAGCATCAGGATCGTTGGCTGATTCGCAACTGGGGCAGGCGGTGTGGGTGTCTCCACCAGGCAGGTCGGTACCATCGCGAAGGCCTGAGCTGACGGCGGCGGCCGCTTCGCGTAAAGACCCCTTGGTCTCTCGCACCACCGTGTTGAGCACATCCGTGCCGACGGGCGTGACCTCGTTTGCCACGTAGCGAGTGACCGCTCCCATAAAGGCGAACTTGGTAATGCCCATTCCCACGCCGGTCAGTGGCAGCCCAACGAATGCGCACCAGAAATAGCGTGGAGGGCCCGAGAAACTGCCAAACGAGCTGAAGAAGCTGGCAAACCCAATCAGTGCGAAGACCAGGCCAGTTCCGAGCACCATCGGCCCAAGCACGCGAAGCACTCCTCGAGTCTGCTCATGGGCACGCATATGTCTTCTGCGAGATGCCGGAGAACGAGGCACGGCAGACCCTCCGAAAACGTGGTTTCGTGCGAAGAAAATACCCCCGACAGGGCTCGAACCTGTGACCTACGGTTTAGGAAACCGTCGCTCTATCCACTGAGCTACGGGGGCACACCAGCTTTGCCAATCTTACGGGGGGCAGATCGAGCCAACAAGAATCGCGACCGTAGGAAGTGGGTTGGCCGCGAGGGCTGTCAGGACGACCGTCTCGCGGCGTTCTCTGGAGTGGGTGACGGCTGAGCGGTTGCCTACACTAAATGGATGCACAGATGACATTTTTCTGGGGACGTTTCTATGCGGTTGCTCAGTTTTCGGATCCTGGTGTTGGCAATGGTTCTGCGTGTTGGTGGCCTGCTCCCCGCGGCCACAGCAACTGCCGCTCCGGACTTCACAGCCACGCTCACAGCGATTGATGTAGCGGACTATCGGGGTCGGGAGTGGACGCTCACCGACTTTGACGAAGCAGAACTGCTCGTTGTGGCCTTTATGGGGACGGAGTGTCCGCTGGCGAAGCTCTATGCCGACCGGCTGGTCGAGATGCAGCAGGCCTATGCAGATCGCGGTGTTGCGTTCTTGATGGTGATGAGCAACCGCCAGGACTCCAATGCGGAGATTGCTGCGTTTGCGAGGCGTCATGCCATCGAGTTTCCCGTCCTCAAAGATGCGGGCAACAAACTTGCTGATCGGCTCGGAGCGGAGCGGACGCCTGAGGTGTTTGTGTTTGATGCCTCGAGAAATCTGCAGTACCACGGCCGGATCGATGATCAGTATGGCATCGGCTACATCCGCGATGCCGCGACCGATCAGGAACTCCGCGGATCGCTTGAAGAACTGCTCGCCGGTAAGCCTGTCAGCATTCGTCAGACGACGGCGGTCGGCTGCCGTATCGGCCGCCAGAGGGAAGTCGATGAGCATGCTCAGGTGACCTTCCGCAACGGCATCGCGGAGATCTTCACGCAGCGGTGTGTGACCTGTCACCGTGAGGGCGAGATCGCGCCCTTCGCTTTGGTGGACTATGAAGAGGCTGCAGGCTGGGCCGACATGATTGCGGAAGTGGTGCGTGAAGGTCGCATGCCCCCCTGGCATGCCAGCCCAGACTTCGGCACATTTTCCAACGACCGTTCGCTGAGCGATGTTGAGAAGCAGATGCTCTACGACTGGGCTGAGGCGGGAGCGCCCGAGGGAGACCATGGCGACCTGCCCGCCTTACCGAAGAAGGTGCCCGGCTGGCAGCTGCCCCGTGAGCCTGACCTGGTCGTCAACGTGAGCCCAGAGCCCATTGATGTGCCGGCCGAGGGAGCCGTCCGCTATCAGTACTACGTTGTCGATCCTGAGATAGATGAAGACCGCTGGATCGAGGCCGCCGAACTACTGCCCGGCAACTCTGCGGTCGTGCACCATATCCTCTGCTTCGTGCGGCCCAAGGGACAGCGAGGCAACATCCAGGCCGCGAGGAGTTTTCTGGTGGGCTACGTCCCGGGGACGCGGGTGGATGTGAATCCCCCCGGCATGGCCAAGCGGATTCCAGCCGGCAGCGAGTTGATCTTCCAGATTCACTACACGCCCATCGGGACAGCACAGACCGATCACAGCAGGCTCGGCATCGTCTTTCAGGATCCCGACACGATCACCCACGAGATTGTGACGACGAGCGCCGTTCAGCCAGGGCTGCGGATTCCTCCGCACGACGGCAACTATGAGGTCGAGGCGATGCTTCCAGAGCGGCTGCCCGACGCGTTGCTCTTAGGAATGAGCCCTCACATGCACCTGCGTGGGAAGGCGTTTCGCTACGAGCTGGTGAAGCCCGATAACAGCCGTGACGTGCTGCTCGATGTGCCGGCCTACGACTTCAACTGGCAGACGAACTACACGCTCGCGGACCCCCTGCCCATTCCCGCGGGCTCGCGGATCTACTGCAAGGCCGCCTTTGACAACAGCGAAGCCAACCTCGCCAACCCCGATCCAACGCAGACGGTTCGCTGGGGTGACCAGACCTGGGATGAGATGATGATTGGCTACTTCCACTACGCCGTCCCCAAGGGCAGCCCCACGGTGATGCCGGGTGAAGGACGTGGTGGCACTCGTCGGGATGGGAGACGGCCTGAGGGTGGAGACTCCGACGGCACGCCCTCGCGGTCAGAGACAGCGATGCGAATCTTCCGCTTCCTCGATGGTGATGGCGATGGAAAAGTGCCTGTTGCGGATGTGCCCGCACGGATGCAAGAGATGGCCCAGCGGGTCGACAGCAATGGTGATGGTGTGATTACCGCTGAGGAAATGGCCGCTGCAGCCGAACGTAGCGAATAGATTTTCTGCGGCCCGATCCTACTTCCACTGCCAGAGTGTGGTCCGATCGAGGTCGCGGATGGCGATCTGATTGCCATCAACGGCGAGGTGTGCCCAGCTTTCGAGATCGGTGACTTTCGTTTCGCCAAGCAGGGTAAAGCCATCGGGCGTAGCCTTGATCAGACGCAGGTCACCCGTCTCATCGAGAGCGAGGATCTTGTCGCCCTGGGCCACCATGCTCCAGTAACGACCGAACGGCTGTGTAATCCAGGCTTCTTCGCCGGTGGCCAGGTTGATGCAGGCAAATCGCTGGTTGCGAAGATGCACGTAGGCATGTCCGTCGATGATGATCGGCGTCGACATGTAGCCCTGCACCTTGTTCCGCCAGACGAGGTCGACTGGCTTCTCGGCGTTGCCGCTGGCGACCGAGAACAGGAATGAACCGCCGCCGTAGCTGGTGGTGAACACCCGACCGTCAAAGACGGTTGGGGTGACGATGTTCATTCCTCGGAATGCCTCCACAGGTGTCTTCCAGAGAACGCCGCCATCGTCTGGGTTTACGCCAGCGAGGCTATCTCGTGTCTGCACCAGAATCTGCTCTTCACCGTTGAGTGTGGTGAGATAGGGGCTCGAGAAGGCGCTGCCATTCATGCCGCCACCATCCTCAAGTGCGACCCAGGCCCGCTCGCCGGTGACTTTGTTGAGCTTGACGAAGCCAGAGCCTGCCTGCACATATACAAAGCCGCCACGGATCAGAGGGCTCGAGACAAAGCCAAAACTGGGTAGCGGGGTCTCCAGTTCTTCCACGAAGTCGACCTTCCAGAGTTCCTCTCCGGTGGCGAGGTCGAGGCAGACCAGCACGTCACGCATGCCTGCGACATAGAGTCGGCCCTCGTCGATGCAGGGGGTGGCCCGAATCCAAGAGCCGTTGGAGGCTGCAAAGAAGGGCACGGTCATCGCCCCTTCCCAGGAGACCTCCCACCGCAGCTCGCCAGTCGCTCGGTCGAAGGCCTGCACATGCTCGGTCGCCTCGTCACGGGTCTCGGTGATGATCACCAGGTCGCTGGTCAGCAGAGGTCCGGAGTAACTCGGGCCAAGATCGGCGACCTGCCAGACCTGTTCGAGACTGTCGGCCGTGAGTTCATCAGGCCAGGCAGCCCCTTCCACAAACCCATCGCGACTGGGGCCCCGCCACTGCAGCCAGCCCGTCGCCTCCTCTGCCGAAACGGAGCAGATGGGAAG
>Ga0181606_10001495_pt1 | contig 20491 bp, 13 predicted proteins | sample 041ome_10_FD_132994 | JGI IMG/M metagenome (GOLD analysis project Ga0181606, IMG submission 132994) | Coastal salt marsh microbial communities from the Groves Creek Marsh, Skidaway Island, Georgia - 041412US metaG (megahit assembly) | ecosystem: Environmental > Aquatic > Marine > Intertidal... | reverse complement strand
TGCCTGGATCATGATCATATCAAGCAGCTCATCGATGTTGTCCCCTTTCAAAGCAGAGATAGGCACAGTTACAACATCACCGCCCCAATCCTCTGCCGGGATGGACCGCTCCTGCATCTGGGTTTTCACCCTGTCGGCATCCGCCCCTTTGGAATCCATTTTGTTAATAGCCACCATGAGGGAAGACTGGGATCTCTGGGCAAATTTAAGAGCTTCATCCGATTGAGGCATAAAGCCATCATCCGCAGCAACCACGAGGACACTAACATCAGTCAAATTGGCTCCTCTTTCTCTGATTTTGGAGAAAGCGGCATGTCCCGGAGTATCCAGAAAAGTAATTTTATTATCCCGGTGATCGATTTGGTAAGCCCCCACATGCTGGGTAATTCCTCCAGCTTCTCCGTCGACTACATTGGCTTTGCGGATGGTATCTAAGAGCGTGGTCTTTCCATGGTCAACATGTCCCATGATACACACAATCGGAGGTCTGGGCTTGAGAAATTTTGCATCATTCTCATCGATCACCACTTTCTTTTTCTGAGCCTGTGGTTCTGCTTTCTCTCCCCGGTGACGAATTTCCAATTCAAAGCCTTTTGCCTTGGCTAATTTCTGGGCCACATCCTCTTCGATTGTCTGATTCATGGAGGCGAAGATGCCCATCTCCATAAGTTCTGAAATCAACTGGAAAGGTTTCAATCCGATCAAACCGGCAAAATCTCTCACCACAATAGGAGGCTTAACGATGATGAGATTGCCTTCAATGACACCGCCAGATTCCTCCATCTGTGAACCACTGGAGGGAGAGGCGGGTGCAGTGGGTTGCTGGGGCTTGGAGGAGGCCTTCGGGACAGGGACGGATGCCTGCTTCATTGGAGGCGGAGGAAGGCTCGGGGCAGCACCAGCTGTCCCACTAAGAGGTGCCGCTACATTTTCTTCGGCATCGTCAGCGGTCCCATGATCGGAGTCAGTGGATGCAGATGTCTGCTCGGCATTACCCGTGGCAGCTTTTTCCTTTTCCTCCCTTTCATGCTCAAGGTCCTCCTTGGACTTTACAAAGGGAACTTTTATTTCCTCAGCAGGAATAGCGGGCACTTCAGGGGATTGATCCGAAGAAAAATCTTTTTCTTGCTTGGAATCTTTGGCTACAGCCTGCAACTCTTCGATAAGAGATTGTGCGGTAATGTTATCGATAGTGGAAGAGGCACTCTTGATTTCGTAACCACGCTCCGCCAGGATATCAATAATCTCTTTGCTTGTTTTATCCGTCTCTTTGGCTATCGCGTGAATTCGAACACTCATAAATTAATGTTTGGTTGGTCTGAGCAACTTATTGCAGTAGATATATATTAGCCATCCACCGCAGATTGATCTGCAGATACTTTGGTGAGGATATCCTTCGCTGTCTCTTCATCAAAGCCCAAACCGACAAGATCAACTTCGGTGACCCCTTCAAAAGCTTCAGGGCTAACCAATCCAAATGCAACCAAGCGATCGGCCACCTCAAACTTGATGCCGACAGAAGTGAGGCCTTCCGCCGCTTTTGTCTTACGCTCATCAAACCCTACCTCCTTGACCTCGACTTTGCCGATATCCAGCTTCCAGCCAAGCAATCTGGAGGTCAGGCGAGCGTTGATACCTTTCCGCCCAATGGCAACGGAGAGATCATCTTCTTTGACCTCGAAATACATCCGGCGCTTGTCCCGATCCAGGGTAATATTTTGGGGAACAGCAGGTTTCAAGGCTTCAATTAACTGCTCGGTGGGATCTTCAAACCAACGGACAATATCCACCTTTTCCCCGTTCATCTCCCGAACTATGCTCTTGACTCGGCCACCCCTGGCTCCAACGCAGGCTCCAACTGGATCAACTTTTGGATCGATACTTTTAACGCAAACTTTGGTACGGTAACCAGGCTCACGTGCCATAGCAGCTAAAGTAACGGTGCCGTCTGAAATCTCAGACACCTCCATATCGAAAAGTTTCCTAACGAAATTGAGATTCGACCGGCTCAGGATGAGCTCCGGCCCCCTGCCCTGCTGTTCCAATTTTACCAAAAGGCAACGAATGCGTTCGCCCGGCACCCAGTCCTCTCCAGGGGCCTGTTCGCGCCAGGGCAAGAGAGCTTCTGCCTTTCCTACTTCCACAATCAGGTCACCACGCTCTTTGCGCCTGACCGTACCAGTCACCAAATTGCCGACCTGGTCACGAAACTCGTCATAAATATGTTCTTTTTCAAACTGCCTAAGGCGCTGCTTAATAGCCTGCTCAGCAGTTTTCGCGGCGATACGACCCAAATAAGCTGGATCCATTTCACGCTCAACCACATCACCGATCTGCGGGTTGTCCGCATACAAACGAGCCTTATCCAGATGAATTTCTCTGGATGTATCAGATACCGATTCCGCTACGGTAAGAAGGGTCCAAGCTTTGAGGGCACCGGTCTTTTCGCTAATCTCCACACGAACTTCACTGGGTTGGGAATTAGCCCCCCCTCGTTCGGCTGCGGCCTTGATGGCATTTTCTATCGTGGCAATCATATCGGGACGACTGATTCCCTTCTCTTTTTCCATGTACTCAAGGACTGCGAGGATTTCGCTGCTCATTTTAGAATTTGATTGGTGGTGTGAATGTAAAAAAAAAGACGAGCAAGATGCCCGTCCCGTGTGGACTAGACTGTAATTGAAGTATTCTCAGGTTATCGAAGCGGTTATTTTTGTCAACGAATTCATATTCATCTCCAATTCGCCCTTTTTTCCTCTTTGCAGGAACCCTCTATTCTATTAGTACTAGGGGTTTTTTTAATGAAATCCATACACTTCACTAACCTGCCAGGAGATGGAATCGGGCCAGAAGTCATGTCCGTCGCCCTAGATGTGCTAACCAAAACCGGACAGGCATATAATTTCTCATGTCAAACTTCCACCCACGATGTGGGCGGAATCGGTATAGACAACCATGGCAACGCCTTGCCCGGCTCGACCCTCGAAGCTTGTCAGTCTGCCGATGCGATTCTGTTTGGCTCGGTCGGTGGACCCAAGTGGGAAAGCCTACCTCCTCATGAACAACCCGAGAGAGCGGCTCTGCTTCCCTTGCGGAAGGCTTTTGAACTTTTTGCCAATTTGCGTCCAGGGAATCTATTTCCAGAGCTCGCCGACCTCTCCCCTCTGCGTGCAGATACAGCCAATGCCGGAATCGATGTGCTCTGTGTGCGGGAATTGACTGGTGGGATCTATTTTGGACAGCCCAAGAATACGCAATCCTTGGCCAATGGAGAAAAAGAGGCCATTGACACCATGGTATACAAAACGGGCGAAATTAAGCGTATCACCGAAGTCGCAGTCCAAGCTGCCCGCTTGCGCAACAAGCGAATCTGTTCTGTCGACAAAGCGAACGTTTTGGAGACATCAGTTCTCTGGAGACAAACCGTCTCCGAGTACATCGCTGAACTGGATTCCTCCATCGAACTCTCGCACATGTATGTCGACAATGCGGCAATGCAACTGGTCAGGGACCCCAATCAATTTGATGTGATCCTCACTGAAAATATGTTTGGTGATATTCTCTCGGACGAGTTGGCCGTAATCTGCGGTTCGCTCGGCATGCTCGCCTCGGCAAGCCTGGGTACCGATAAGAATTCCACCGGACATCCTTTTGGTCTGTATGAACCTGCTGGTGGAACTGCTCCAGATATCGCAGGCAAGGGATTGGCCAATCCATGTGCCCAGATCTTGAGTGCCGCTTTGATGCTAAGGTACAGCTTCGGGCTGGAAGATGCAGCCCTCGCCATTGAAAATGCGGTCAAGGAAACCATTCGGTCTGGACTTAGAACCGGAGACATTGCGCAGGGGGCAGCATCCGTTGGCACGGCGGAGATGGGATCGGCCATTTTGTCCCGTATCGCTTAATCTTGAGATATTGCCCATGAAATCGAGCGAGATTAGGCAGTCATTCCTCAATTTTTTCGCTGAAAAATCACACGAAGTCGTCTCCTCTGCCTCCCTACTTCCCGAGTCACCCAACCTGCTATTTACCAATGCGGGAATGAATCAATTTGTCCCCTATTTCTTGGGGGATCATAAAGCGCCCTATCCGAGGGCAGCGGATACGCAGAAGTGTATACGTGCAGGGGGCAAGCACAACGACCTTGAAGATGTGGGTATGGACACCTATCACCATACCTTTTTCGAAATGCTAGGAAATTGGTCCTTCGGGGATTACTTCAAAAAAGAAGCCATCGAATGGGCATGGGAACTTTTGGTTAAAGTTTGGAAATTTCCCCCTGAAAGGCTCTACGCCACCGTTTATCAACCTGAAAAAGGTGACCCAGCGGATTTTGATCAAGAGGCTCACCAAATTTGGTCCAAAATTTTTCAATCCGCCGGACTTGACCCTTCGATGCATGTGGTAACCGGCGGGAAAAAGGACAACTTTTGGATGATGGGGGAGACGGGTCCCTGCGGTCCCTGTTCCGAACTACACCTTGACCTTACTCCGGAAGGAAACAGCCTGGGCAAATTGGTCAATGCCGATTCTCACTTATGTATTGAAATCTGGAACCTTGTCTTCATCCAGTTCAATGCCGATAAGGATGGCAACTTTTCTCCCTTGTCCTCCAGGCATGTGGACACGGGGATGGGATTTGAAAGGGTGGCGGCTGTGATGCAAGCGACCAAGAATTTTACTGATTTTTCCAAACCGGCCTCCAACTACGACACCGATGTCTTTTCTCCCCTCTTTGATCAATTGGAGAAAATATCAGGAAAGAGTTACTGCGGCACCCTCCCCGAAGGTAATACCCCCCAGAATGTACAGGAGGAAATTGATGTTGCATTCAGGATAATTGCCGACCACCTGCGTGCTCTTTCATTCTCGATCGCCGACGGCATTCTACCGGGAAACAGTGACCGTAACTATGTTCTCCGTCGGATTCTTCGACGGGCAGTCAGGTATGGTCGTACCCTCGGCTTGGCCGATCCCTTTTTCTATAAACTAGCTCCGGTGCTGATCGAACAAATGGGATCGATCTTTCCTGAACTCGAAGCGCGATCGGACTTGATCCAAAAGACCCTCCGGTCCGAGGAAGAATCCTTTAATAAAACCCTCGATCGCGGCATAGATCTGTTCAACCGTGAAATCGAAGGAATGCCCAAGGAAAGCCAACTCTCTGGGAATTTTGCCTTTAAACTCTACGATACTTTCGGTTTCCCTCTCGATCTGACCGACTTGATGGCACGGGAAAATGGTCTTTCGATCGATCACGAGGGGTTTCAAAAGGAGATGAATGAGCAGCGTAATCGTGCACGGCAAGCTCATAAGTCTGTTGATATCGTAATAAGCAAGGAGTCCGAGAATCTGGATGCTACAGTTTTTACTGGTTATGACATCGCCAATCTCAAAAATTTTAATGCGACCTGTACCGATTGGATAGAAGTCGACGGAAAAGCCTTTTTGGTGGTGGATAAGTCCCCTTTCTACGCTGAGATGGGCGGACAGGTTGGAGATTCAGGCACTTTTACCTTCAAAGAAGAAACCATCGATATCTTGAATGTGGTCAAAGATGCCAGTGGGCGCTTCCTTCATCAGGTAAAAAGAGCACCGCAGATCGAGGCATGCATTCACTTACCTGTCACTCTCGAGGTTGATTTGGAGCGTAGGCTCGCAATTCAGCGACACCATACTGCGACGCATATTCTCCACTGGGCATTAAGGGAAGTCCTCGGAGATCACATTCGTCAGGCTGGGTCTTTGGTTCAGTCTGACCGGTTGCGTTTTGACTTTTCCCACTTCGAGTCAGTCTCTTCCGGGCAATTACAAACCATCGAGCGTTTAGCCAACGAAAGATTACTGCTTAACGATGAGTTGAAATCCTATGAAATTCCGTTCTCCGAGAAACCGGATGGGGTGATCGCATTTTTTGGGGATAAATACGGGGAATTTGTCAGGGTTGTTGATTTAGGGGGGTGGAGTCAGGAACTATGCGGAGGTACTCATGTTCGTTCCGGAGGTGAGGTGGGATCGATTCGCCTGCTCTCCGAATCTGCAATTTCTGCAGGAACCCGCCGTATGGAAGCAGTCGCTGGCATGGCTGCATTTGAATGGACGGGGGAATGCCTCAATGCCTACCACCAAGTGCTCAAAAACCTATCCTGCCAACCCCATGAGCTTCTCAAAAGAATTGATCAGATTCAGCTAAAAACTAAAGAGTTAGAGAAAAAACTGCGATCTATTCAGCAAAAAGACCAAGCGGGAGTCGCCCATAAATTGGTGCAATCGGCGACCGTAAAGGAGGGCATAAAGGTCGTTGCCCAAGTGGTGGAAAATTTCTCCGCCAATGATCTGCGCGGTCTTGCCGCCCATGTAAATAAACTTTGCGACCCGTCTGTTGTTCTTCTTGCATCTGAACTGGGTGAAAAATGTGCCATGGTCTGCATCTGTTCACCTTTGGCGATAGAGCATGGTCATCAAGCTGGCAAGTACCTGAGCGAACTCGCCGGAAAAATTGGTGGCAAAGGGGGAGGAAAACCAGATTTTGCAATGGGCGGTGCGGCTGCGGGTAAAGGTTTGGACCAAGCCCTATCCAACCACTCCCTGCTATCTTAGAAACTGGGTTCGGGTGAAGCTGCGCATCTTGCTTCCGCCCACACTTATTGGTTGCATCCAAAGAAATGCAATACCCGCTAAGCTTGAATTGGAGGACACCTCCGGCACGAGGATTCCTCCTGAAAAATGCCAGATGTCCGACTTGGGGGATCTACCCGATGCACAGAGGTCCGCCTTATTTGCCCTTTCCCAATGGTGCGGGGGAAAACTGACCTCTTTTTTACAACTGAATATCGACCAGGCTGCTGAACTTTTAAAACTTCTCGATCAGGTGGAATGCTTTTTTCCTGCCAATGCACCGGAAGATGCTATCCCATGGAAGACCTCCGGCTTGGAGGGAATTAGTGAGTTCATTGGCCAACCTCAAAAGAAAAGTCCGCCAAAAAAAGTTCGGGAAATCCAGGAGAAAAATCGTCATTTCGTTGCTGATGATGTTCTGGCAACTACTGAAGGATACGAGGGACCGCCCATTGAGGTGGAGGGGTCCACTGAATACCTGCGGATTATTTTACCTGGTTCGGAACATCCAAGCTACTCGGAAGTCTTACGACTACTTCGGGAATGGTCATTTATCCGCGACCGCTCGCACCGGCATTGGTGGTGGTTGAGAGAATCTTCCAGAGTGCTTGATTTTCTTGCCTCGCACCAAGATGATTTTGAGCAGGACTACGATGCAAAGTTCACGGAAAACTTTCGCTCACACACTGCGAATATTAAGCACGCAACCCTTTCCATCAATGCGAAGGAGAATGAAGGCAACATTGAAGTCCAAGCAAAGATTGAAGCGGGCAATGCACCACCAGAAATTATAGAACATGCCCTTTCCACCGGCAAAAACCATCTCAAGCAGGGCAAGCAAACCTTCCTGATCACCAAAGACTTGAGGGAGAAAATGGCTCAGGTTCAGAGGGCGATATCGGGGCAGGCGGGCGGCTCCCCACTCGCCCAGTTCTCTGATACAATCAATCGCTTTCAGTCGACTTCTTTGGGAGATTTTCTCTCGGTGGCGGATCCCCGTTTTGCCCCACCTGCACAATGGAAAAAAAGAGCCTCCGCCCTGCATAATCTCTCCCACCTGAAAACGCCCCACCCCCGGGACGGATTGGGAAAAATTCTTCGTCCATACCAGTTGCTAGGGGCGGCATGGATGCTCCACCTTTTCGATCATCAATTGGGCGGGATTCTCGCCGATGAGATGGGCTTAGGGAAAACCGTGCAAACCTTGGCTTTTTTGTCCTGCCTTAACAAACGCAAATCACATGCCAAGCCCTCCCTGGTCGTCTGCCCCGCATCCTTGGTCGAAAACTGGAAAAGAGAAACGATTCGCTTTTGTCCTTCGATGAAGGTGTACTCACACCATGGACCCAACCGGGCAACAACCCCTTCCTATATTGGGAAATTTGACTTGGTTATCACCTCTTATGGCACCCTGACCCGGGATTTGAAAATGTTTAGGGACTTTCCTTTTCTGTGCATTATTGGAGACGAAGCTCAGCACCTTAAAAATCGTCGCACTCAAAATGCAAAAGCGATGTCAAACCTATCCTCGGAGGGACGGATGCTCCTGACCGGCACACCGATTGAAAACAGTGTCACCGACCTTCTATCTCTCCTTGAATTTCTTCTACCTGGAGCAAATCCCAAAGTGCCTGACGGCACCCGTGGAGAAGAACGGGCATGGCACGAACAACGCATTCTCAAACAAGCGGGCCCATACATTTTGAGAAGATCGAAAAAGGAAGTCGCACCCGAACTACCTGAAAAAATTGAACAGATTCTCTACCTTGAGCTGACTCAGGACCAAAGAGAGTGCTATGAGTCCTTGAGGACGGCAGCAGAGGGCGAACTCGACCAACTCGCACACTCAGGTGCGAGCGAAGGAGCCATGCGAATGAAAACACTGACACAACTTCTGCGCCTCCGCCAAACTTGCTGTGATCCGAGGTTAATCAACGCAGAATGGGAAAACGATCGTTCATGCAAGTTGAATGCCTTTCGCGAGCTTTTATATAATTGCCTTGAAGGCGGGCACCGCATGCTCGTCTTTTCCCAGTTCGTAAAGATGCTTCAAATTCTTAAATCTGAGCTCGACCGCAGTTCCCTACCCTACTGCTACCTCGATGGTGCCTCGACTGATCGCATGAAACAGGTGGACCGCTTTCAAGAAGATCCGTCCATTCCTGTTTTCCTTATTTCACTCAAAGCAGGCGGAACGGGCTTAAACCTAACGGGTGCCGATGTGGTGGTTCATTTTGATCCCTGGTGGAATCCTGCTGCCGAAGCTCAGGCAACCGACCGGGCACACCGGATTGGGCAGGACAAAAAGGTCACCGTTTACAAACTAATCACTTCCGGCACAGTCGAAGAAAAAGTCTTACAATTACAGGCAGGAAAAAAGAAATTGCTGGAAAATGTCCTCGAGGAATCTGAAATCGCCAATCATTCACTGGCGGTTTCTGACTTGAAAGCATTATTTTAACATCAGGGATGGGGTGCACCCGGAACAGGCATTTTCCTTTCCCCTTGTAAAATTGTCCCTGCTTGGGCATGTTAATAACTTACTCTTTTTAGTTATGAGCGTTGAATCCATACAATCTGATAAGCCTACTCAAGCTGGCGAGCGTGGTCCCGCCATGAATGGTGCGGATGTCCTTGTGTCTGCACTTGAGCGCGAGGGCGTGGATGTGGTCTTTGCTTACCCTGGAGGAGCATCCATGGAACTCCATCAATCCCTGACCAGGTCGAAGACAATCCGGACAATCCTTCCCCGTCAGGAGCAAGGAGGCGGGTTTATGGCTCATGGGTACGCCCGGGCCACAGGCAAAGCTGGGGTTTGTATGGCAACTTCCGGACCCGGGGCGACTAACCTTGTTACCTGCATAGCAGACGCTTACATGGATAGCGTTCCACTTGTTGCGATCACCGGTCAGGTCTACCAGCAGTTCATCGGAAAGGCTGCGTTTCAAGAGACTGATTTTTTCGGAATGACTCTCCCGATTGTCAAACACAGCTATTTGGTGCTTACCGCAGAAGACCTTCCCAGAATCGTCAAGGAAGCCTTCCATCTCGCCACTACCGGGCGTCCAGGTCCTGTTGTTATCGATATCCCAAAAGATGTTCAGCAGAAAGTATTTGAGCCCTTTTTCCCTCATGAGGTAGGGGAATTGGCCGGCTACAAACTTAATCAGCCCAAAGCCACAGATGAAGAACTTCTCGAAGTGCTTGATCTTATTTCCAAGTCCAAAAAACCCGTTTTGTATACGGGTGGTGGCATCATTTCATCGGAGGCCCATCTTCAGCTTCGTGAATTTGCTGAGCTTACCGGTCTTCCTGTTGCCCACACTCTAATGGGTCTTGGTGCGTTCGACCCCGATCACGAGCAATCTCTTTATTGGTATGGTATGCATGGAACAGTTGCGGGAAACTGGGCAGTATGTGAGAGTGACCTGCTCATTTGTGCAGGGGCTCGCTTTGATGACCGTATCACCGGTCTGGTCAGCAAATATGCACCTGAAGCATATGTCATTCACTTTGATGTCGATCAGTCTGAGCATAACAAAAATGTTCATGCCCACTTTCCCATTAAGTCAGATATCAAATACGCACTTCAACGGTTATCTGAGCTAATCAAAAAGAATGGTTTTGAGAAACCAAACTTATCCTCATGGAGTGAAACAATCAATGGATGGAAGAAAAAATATCCATTCAAATATGACAAAGGTGAGCACATCACCTCTCAGGAAGCAGTTGACATTCTCTATGAGGAGTCCAAGGGAGAGGCCATTATCACCACTGGGGTTGGACAGCATCAGATGTGGGCCGCCCAGTACTATCGTTTTAAGGAACCACGGACTTACATTTCATCGCTTGGTCTAGGCACGATGGGCTTTGGCTACCCTGCGGCAGTGGGAGCAAAAGTGGCCAGACCGGACAAAGAGGTCGTTGATATTGATGGCGATGGTTCTTTTCTGATGAATGTGCAGGAGCTGGCCACCGCGAAAATTGAGAAAATCAATGCAAAATGCCTTCTTCTTAATAACCAGCACCTCGGAATGGTTGTTCAGTGGGAAGATAGATTCTATGAATCTGTTCGTGGCCACACCATCCTCTGCGACCCCGAGAACATCGGCGGCCCCGACAATCTTGATGCCATCTATCCAGATTACATAAAAATGTGTGAGGGTTTTGGAGTGAAGGCCAGAAGAGTTTCCAAAAGAGAAGATTTGCGAGAGGCGATGCGGGAAATGCTCGATGCCGATGAGCCTTATCTCTTAGAGGTAATCGTTCCCTATACCGAGCATGTTCTCCCGATGATTCCTCAAGGGAAATCAGCGAAAGAAATGCTGATTGATTAGTTTTTTTGAGTTTCCCTGAGATAGCGTATCCTTGAGGGGTGCCTCAGCTTACGGAGTGCGTGAGCTTCGATCTGCCTCACCCTCTCGCGGGTAACTCCCATCACTTGACCAATTTCCTCAAGGGTGAGTTGCCTCCCAGGCGAATTTTGGGCCACCCAGACACAAGCCGACCGAAGCCGCTCTTCTGGGCTACCCTCAAAACTCGGCAAGGTGAAATCCTTACCTTCCTGACCTGTATAAACCACAAGTTAAAGTAGCACCGGAAATCTTAAAAAGCAAAAAACGAAACCCAACGGTTAGTTTAGCGACCCTTACGGTGATCTAAAATCTTCGTCGCTAAGGGGGTGCCCAATATCCATATTCTTGGTAGCAAGAGTACCAAGAACCTCATCCCACCGACTTGGACACAAACCGTCTCCAGGCCGAGCAATGCGGATATTATGCACGCCCAGTAAATCACCGGATGCAATGGGGGAAGAAACTAAGATGGATCGCTTGTATGAAATCGGGGCCTGGGGGACCTGCTCGCCGGAAATTGCCTGATGGGTCATTTTTACGGCTTTTACCATCTCCGAGAATTCTGCCGGTGTCATTGAGAACGCTGCATCGACAGAAGTATAATCTTCCCGATCGAGACAAAAATGCTTCTCAATCACTCGAGCTCCCAGTGCTGTCGCTGCAACTGCAATTAAATACCCTAAAGAATGATCTGACAAACCGTAGGGCACTCCATATTTTCGGTATATTCCAGGCATCTTCTGCAAACAAAAATCGCTTGGCTTTGCGGGATACTCACTTACACAATGCAAGAGGATCACCTGGGGACATCCAGAACCGGTGAGGACGTCGATGGCATGTCTAATTTCACCTTCCTCTGAAACCCCGATGCTGGCCAGCACCGGTTTTTCCGTGCAGCCAATCCGGCGAAGCATGGGAAAGTGGTTTAGTTCGAAGGATGCCACTTTATAAAGGGGGGGGTTGATCGAGTCCTCCAAAAATCCAACTGCGGACTCATCAAAAGGTGAGCTGAAGCAAATCAGCCCCCACTTTGCTGCTTCCTCGGCAATAAGGGGATGCCACTCCCATGGTGTCATTGCACGTTGATAAAGATCAGAGAGCTTTTGTCCTTTCCATAAACCAGACTGCAACTGAAACCTTTGACCAGTGCCAGCGACGGTAATAGTTTCGGGGGTATAAGTCTGCAACTTGATCGCATCTGCACCCGCCCGGTGTGCCTCAAGCACAAGATTCAGTGCCTTGTTTAAATCTCCACCATGATTGCCGGACATTTCCGCGACAACCAACGGAGGCTTTGTAGGGTCTAAAATTCTTGCAAGTAGATCCAAAGAAACTTCCGATAATCAGTGAACAATATACTCTGCAAGCAGACTTGAAAGATCATCTCTACTTAATGTTTCACAATTAACATTGCTGGCGTAATAGAAACCCTCGGAGCATTGCACCCCCCCGAGGATGCCAATTTTATTGCCCCAAAATGCCTGAACAGGTTGGATGACAAAGTGGCCCTCAAATTCGAGAACATTGCGGGCTTCATCCGAAGGGATTAACACCTCATGCATTTTTTCGCCGGGCCTTAATCCAACTAGCACTTTCTCAGCCTCAGGGGCTAAAACATCCGCAAGATCCCCTACGCTACAAGCGGGTATTTTGGGCACAAACAACTCCCCTCCCACCATGCTTTCCAAACTCCGCAGCACAAAATCAACCCCTTCTTTTAGAGTGATAAGGAATCGGGTCATCTCCGAATTGGTGATGGTAATTTTGCCGGCTTCTCTTTGTTTCTGAAAAAGGGGAATCACACTGCCTCTACTGCCTATGACATTGCCGTATCGAACGACTGAAAAAATCGTTCCCCCCGTTCCCGCATAGCTATTTGCCGCAATAAAAACCTTGTCTGAACACAGCTTGGTTGCTCCGTATAAATTGACTGGGTTGACTGCCTTGTCTGTACTAAGAGCGACCACCCTTTTCACATTGCTAACAATCGCTGCTTCCACCACATTAGTCGCACCATTCACATTGGTCTTGATGAACTCATGGGGGTTATACTCGGCGGCAGGAACTTGTTTAAGGGCGGCGGCATGGACGACATAATCCACACCCCGCATCGCTAATGTTAAGCGGTTCAGATCACGGACATCGCCAAGAAAGTACCTCAGGGCAGTATGCTGAAAATCAGGATCTGCCTGCATTTCGGACTGCTTCCATTCATCTCTTGAGTAGATGATCAATCTCTTCGGCCGGAACTTGGTCAATACAGATTTGACAAATTCCTTACCAAAAGAGCCGGTGCCACCAGTAATGAGAATGGATGAATCATCAATCATGTTGAAAAATCATTTAACTGATTCCATACGGAGAGTCGACGCCAAACGCCTATGGGCATCCTAAGGCATTCAACCCCTCATTCCACTCCCCATCCATTAAGCTTAAACTTTAAAGACTTTCAGCAAATTGGTCAAAAGCAACTTCAGCTCGCTGTAAGGTAGTGGCAACATCCACCTCGCTCATGGCATTGCTGATAAACCAATTGTGATGAGGGTGAAAGTAGAGCCCCTGAGAAGCACAGCATTTGCAAAGTGCCTGAATTTGATAGAGATTTTCATCTCCTTCGATCCAAGGATATGGCATGGAGGGAATTCCGGTCATCTGCAGGGGAATTTGACGACTTCTGGCTAGGGCTTCCAACTGGAAACAGAATTGCTTTCCCTTTTCCAAGACTGATTCAGCAACACGGTCGGCTGCAGAAATTTTCAGCGACTCGATAGCAGCCGTCATCGCCACAGCGTCGTTCCAACAACTGCCTGTAAGAAAAACATCTGCCGCCGGCAGACGATATTCATCGGACCCTACGCAAGCAGAAATAGCATAGCCATTTCCCAATGCCTTTGAATAAATCGCCAGATCGGGAGAAAACTCAAAATATCGATGAGACCCGCCAAGATGGAGCCTGCCACCGCAACGGATGTCATCAAGAATCAGGGCAATCCCATGCCGGTGAGTTAAATCCCTAACTTCATTCCAAAAATCCGGATCAGGCAGCTCCGATTGGGCGAAGGATGCATGGTGATAAGGGGTAAGAATGATCGCGGCTACCTGATCCAATTTCTCCCTGATCAATAAGTTTAATTCATCGAGATTATTCCAGCTAAACTCCAGAATATGACTACGGTCAGAAGAAATACGGCCACCCAGCCCGGGGTCGCACCATGAATCGACTCCATGGTAGGCTCCTCTTGCCTTGATAACATACTCCCGTCCGGTTTTCTCCCGGGCAACACGAAGTGCCCATGAGGTTAAATCCGAGCCATTCTTTGCAAAAACTGCCCATTGAGCGAAATCCACCCTTTCTACCAAGAGCTCAGCAAGTTCTACCATCTGAGTGGATGGTTGGTTAAAAATGGCACCCTTGGTTTTTTGTTGAGCCACAGCCTCCTCAATTCTTGGATTCAAATACCCGTGTAAGACCGCGCCAAAACCGCACATAAAGTCCACCCACTCATTCCCATCTAAATCCACAAACCTAGCTCCTTTAGCGGAGTGGCAATAAAGGGGGAAATTGGTTGGCAAGGATGCACCAGGCGAAACATGACCATAAATGCCTCCGGGAATCACATTGCAGGCACGGTTAAACCATTCTTCGGATTGCTTTCTAATCATCGTCTAGGTTGCGGAACTTCTCTTTGCACAATTCTTGAAATATAACCAAATTTCTCCACCAGAGGCACTTGGCCCCCTATAATTAGAGAACCATCAGCTACCGCACGCCATGGATCTAATTGCCCCCAAGAAGCCAATCGGGCGACTTCATCGCTTTTGAATTCCAAAGAGCAGGTGGCAGATTCCTTAGCTGAACCTTGCTTCAGCTTCCAACACCCAACGGTGTCAAAGTAAATCAGTAAGTTTACTGGCGTATTGGCGACGCCTATGCTTATGGTTGAATGCTGATCCACACTCAAAAGTGCCCTCGAATAAGGATGTAAATTTGCATAAGTTAATATTGCCTCGATTGAACCGGCGAGCAAGGCACGAATCTCTTTGGCCCCTTTGCATAAACCATGTAACGACTTCACGCGGATGAGCCGTTTTAAACATTCAATCGATTGAACAGGATGACTAAGAACTCTCTTTAAATCAGGCAGGGCAAACTCTCCGCTTAAAGCCTTTAGGAATGCAAAATCAGAAAAAAGCAAACCGCAGGCACCGAATGAAATGCCATCAGTAGCCAGAAGAGATGGCTTGATTTTTTTCAACGGTGCATCTGGGAAGAGAAACTCCATCGTTCGGTAAATAGACTGTGCCGCAGCCCATATCTTTAACCTTTCAACGGGAATAGGGTCACTCACTTGATTAAGTCCTCCATTTTATCTAGGAGAATTTGTGGAGAATGAACTACAGGAAAGTGAACTTTTGGAATTTCTCTCTTCGATAAAACGACATCAACAAGCTCTCTCGAAGAAGTACAGGAAATCACCGTGCTTGCATGCTTTTTCCAAAAGTTTAAATTGTTGTTTTCCTGTGGCATAATGCCCCGGGAAATATCAAAAATAATTGGGCAGCCCGAAACGATTGCTTCGGTGGTCAATCCAGCTCCAGGTCTTGCAAAAATCCAATTTGAAATTTTCAACAACGCCACCATTTCATCTGCACCTACCTTGGGCAAGGCAATGAGCCTGAGATTTCCTGAACCACCTTCCTTTTGTAATTTTAAAAGTGTTGCTGCCCCCCCTCCGCATAGAGCAACCACTTGAGCACAAATTCCCACCTTTTTAAAAGCACGAACAATCGAAAGATGTTGATTTACTCCGTTTGCCCCAGTTCCCAAAAGATAAACAGGTAATGATTCCTGCAATTTATACTTCCAACGAATCTCATTGTGGTGATTCTTTGTTTGATAAAAGGGTTTTCTTAATAAAGGACCAACAGCAAAGCATTTTCCCTTGGGCATTCCCCTTCTGTGAGCAGCCCGACACCCCTCTTCATAGGGACTGGCAAACAGATCGACCTTCGGATTCACCCAATGCCGAGAATATCCAATCCCATCAGCCAACTCTCCACAATAGATGATGAATTTGGGGTTTCCCGAGTTGCTTTCTTTTTTGATAATTTCAAAAAAGCCGTGGTTAAGGTGGGCATGAGTTGAAACCACAAGATGGGGAGAAAATCGATTCAGTGCAGTCACAAATCTTCTTTTCCCGAATATAAACCTAGCTTTTCTGTGCATGGAAAAAATTTCCAGTAGAAAGAAATAAATGAAATGGAGACGCGGGCATTTCTTTTGAATCAAATTATAGAAATGACAGCCCAAGCGGTAAGCCCAAAAAGAGTTTTCCAATGGATGATAAACTTCGGCATCCCCTCCTCTCTCCTGCCACCAATCTCGAAGGGCATAGGCACGCATATCATGTCCTCCCCCCGTTGAAGCACTAAGAATCCATAGCTTCATTTCTGATGAATATTGGGCATGGACATGCCCATGTGCAGTTAGCCGATAGAATGTACAAACAAACCACTTCTTAGTTTTGGCTCAAACCAAGTGGTTTTTGGGGGCATAATCTCTCCCTGATCTGCAATCGAAAGCAATTGCTCCATGGAGACAGGATAAAGAGCAAAGGCCGCTGCCATTTCTCCAGAATCCACCCTTCTCTGAAGATCCTCCAATCCTCTTATGCCTCCGACAAAATCAATCCGGTCACTTTTTCTCAGATCTTTGATATCGAGAATAGGCTCAAGTACCTTTTCCGAAAGAACGGTAACATCTAGGTCTCTAACAGGATCATCCGATTTCTCCTGAAGGTGCGATTGCAAAAGATACCATTGACCAGAAAGATAAAGAGAGAGCTCCCGCATTCTGGAAGGCTTTGCCTGAGGGAAATCAACTTTCTTAATAGTAAAATCTTTTTCGAGAAGATCTAAAAATGAATCGGTTGTATGACCATTGAGATCCCGAATGACCCGATTATAGTCAAAAATCTTGAGCTGATGATCAGGAAAAGCAACTGTCATGAAGTAGTTGTAGCGTTCAGAACCGTCATGACTGGGGTTATTTTCTTTTCTTTGTTGCCCCACCCTGGCTGCTGCAGCGGTACGATGATGACCATCTGCCACATAGAGGGCGGGCACGCTTTTGAAAAGCTGGGACAGTTCGTCATTAGTTGCAGAGGATTCACATATCCAAAGTTCGTGACGGATCCCGTCGTCAGCAAAGAAATCGTAGACGGGCGAGCTTTCCTTAATCTGATCAACAATTGAATCGATTTCCGTCTTTCCACGATAAGAAAAGAAAACAGGCTCGGCATTGGCCCCGAGCACTTCGACATGTTTAACGCGATCGTTTTCCTTAGCCGTGCGAGTAAGTTCGTGCTTCTTGATCAGACCGTCATAATATTGTTGATAATGACAGCAACCCACTATGCCGGTTTGGCTACGACCATTCATGGTCAGGCGATAGATATAAAAACAATCACTGGCATCCTGAATAAAAACCCCGTCCTCCACCATTTTGAAGAAATTTGAGCGTCCCTTCTCATAAACACTCTGGTCATAAGGATCGACTCCGTCAGGCAAATCAATTTCCGCTTTAATTACTCTGAGGAAAGAATGAGGATTATCCCCAGCTTCAATCTTAGCTTCCGTGGAGTCCAAAACATCGTAGGGACGGGAAGCCACTGCTTGAGCGAGATCAGCATTTGGGCGGTAGGCACGAAATGGTTTAAATACGATCATAACTAAAAATGGGGAGAATGGCTAAGTAGGAGGAAAAAGGCAAAGTAGGAAGTTATTTAACTTCTTTCTCTGCCAGTTTTTTAGCTCTCATTTGCTGAATCAACTTGAGGGCGGAACCGGCAGCCAAAGTACTCTTTAAAGCGGCTGCTGGCGAACTACTTGGAACCGCAGCGGCTTGGTTGGAACTTTGCATCTCTTCAAGGATTTCTCTTCTTAAAATAGAGATAGAGCGTGGGGCCGAGATCCCAATTTTAACGGAATCACCTTCGATCTTAGTAACGGAAATTTCGATTTCATCACCAATTTTTATTCCTTGATCGACTTTTCGGGAAAGTATGAGCATCAGTCTCCAGTATTAAAAGCGTCAAGCCCCGGGGCTCGATAAATCTAGTGTATATCGAGCCGAATATTTCTCATGATTGTTGATAATACACTGCTTGGAGACTAGCGTGTTTCTGTTTACTATAACTGGACCGACCAGATTGATTGAGATTTTCGAAGATTGCTCAGGGGGGAGCGTGACGATATTTAAAATCATCGTATCCTCCGAGCTACTAATTTCGAGAAGATCCACATCTCCATCAGAAATCTCAACCGAGTAGTTCGGTATTATTCCACCAGGTTCAATCACAATAAATGCTAAACCATCTCCTTTGTCCTCACGGAGCCACATAAATGGAAGTTCCCCGTTATCATAAACCAGATCCATGTTTTTGATTTCAGGAAATCCAAAGAGGCCTTGGGGAAAAGACAATTTGTGCTTGTGCTCAGTGCCAGCTAAATCTTGGCTCTGCGTATCCTGACCTATTTTAAGTACCATTCTAAGTTGTTAACAATGGATACAGGATTATAGATAATTGAGCAATGAAGTATTTAAAAGTTGAGCACTCACCTGCATGGCCGCTTGGTAAGCAGTAGAAACACGGGTAAGTTCCATGATCGCCTCTGAAAGGTCAGTATCCAAGTCTTTTGCAAGTCGCTGTTCTAGTAGTTGATGGTAGTCTTCATCATAAGCACGAACTGATTCCATGCGGACAAGGAGGGAGGATAGTTCACCTAACTTATCAACCACAAGATCTTCACGGCGAACTAAATCACTCTCGACTATCTGCACGCGACGAGAAAGCTCACCAGGTGAATCTTCCTTCAATCCCTCCCTAAGTTCGATGAGGGAACCCACTACATCAGCAAGTTCTGCAGTATTTCCATCTTCAGCATCCAAGAAAGAGGAAATTTTCGTGTCCTTACCTATATAAAGTTGAGAATTTGATTGTCCCCCAGTGTAGGTAACAGCAATAACATCGCCACTGGCATTTCGGTGGTCTAAAAATGTCTTGCTTCCAGTTGCAAAAGAAAAATCGTCCCCACGACTTGAGCCAATTGGCTGATCAATGTAGGCTTCCTCGAGTAATTCAAAGCCCAGGATCACATAAGGGCCTGGATCGTTGGTGTTTTCCCCCCAAATTATGTTGGCCTTTATATTCTGACCATCGGGGAGAAGCACATCAGCTTGGCTGTACTCTTCGGGAACGGAACCATCTGACTCATTAATGTTGAAAAAGTATCGCCCGCCATCCAAAACGCGAATACCAGAGACTTTACCATTTGAATCTGTAATCACAGATGTCATGGCATCTACTCCACCCGCACCGGCTGTTTTGATATTTACTGTCGAAGAAATCGAATTTTCGGTCGAAAAAGAAAACAAATGCTGGGTTGATTGACCTACAGGCAACCAGACATTGTTAGTAATGTCTTCTCCTTTAGCTTTTTGAAGGTCCAAATACTCACGACTGACGGTGTCCTCGGACTCGAAGAAAAACTCCTCGTCTGGCCGCACCAAAATTGGAGGGGGCTCAACTGCGTATAATTGGGAATTATCAACGACTTCGTTGGTAAATCCATTTCCATTTTCACCATTTGTCTGACACTCATAATAAGTGCCTCTGTAAGATATGATCTGCCCCTTGAAGTAAGATCGGTTGGCTGACCATTCGCTTCCTTGCTCGGAGGTGTGAGTCTTGGTAGCAACAAATTTGGGGCTAAGATCTTCGTTTCGAATTTCAGAATGATTACTCAAGGCCTCGTAGTACTCTCCGGTGGATGAATTCCTAACGATACTACCTGCCTGAACACTCTGAGAAATATCGTCCGACAGTGTAATAACGGAAAGGTCGTCTTCAGGGATAAAGTCTTGACCAAGAAACTTGAAATTAAATTCAATATCGTCAACAAATGACTCGTCGAGATTCCTGGTGGCAACGAAGTACTCATCCGAGGCACGATCATAAATGTACGAACCTGCAGCGATTCTTTGACCAATCTCATCACTAAGAATAGTTTCCTTACCTTGACGAGGAGGGGTATCACCAAGAGACATGAAAATAATTTCTGTCCCGGGATCAAAAATCTTTGTTCCTCGACCCAAGGATGGATCTAACCCACTTTTGAATTGAATGCGTTCAAGTTTTGCCGGCGAAGGACTGCTTTCGAGAGCAAGAAAAAACTTCCCTTCCTTGAGCACCAGGTCTCCAATAGATAGCGATTCATTCTCCTTTTTTATGTCACCGTGGAAGAAGGTGCCAGAAACAGCGTTTTCACCATCTTTAAAGGTACTTAATCGGTGCCTTTGACTTGCAGAATCGAAATAGACAATGCTTTCGGAATCAGAACCAAGTGATTGGTACTGGGCAACAGCATATGAAATCTCATTTACAAGAGAATCAATGTCATCGAAGAGTTGTGTATTGTCGGTATAAATCCTGTTAGTGGAGGAGAGTAACAAATTG
>Ga0181606_10001491_pt1 | contig 20522 bp, 20 predicted proteins | sample 041ome_10_FD_132994 | JGI IMG/M metagenome (GOLD analysis project Ga0181606, IMG submission 132994) | Coastal salt marsh microbial communities from the Groves Creek Marsh, Skidaway Island, Georgia - 041412US metaG (megahit assembly) | ecosystem: Environmental > Aquatic > Marine > Intertidal... | reverse complement strand
GCTTAAATAGTCTGGCCAAATTTGCTCCCCAAGCAGAAGTTGTCCCTACCGTTGGCCCCTCCAATCCCGCGCTACCTCCAAAACCCACGGTAATAGCCGCCGTCAACATGGAACTGTAGAGGTTGTGTTTCTTAATCAGTGCATTCCTTTTAGAGATAGCATATAGCGTATTTGGAATACCATGATTCACATCCTGCTTTATCAATTTCCTAATGACCCATTGAGCGATAAGAATTCCAACTACCGGATAGATGATGTAAAGAAAGTAGCGGTACTCATCAAAGAATCCCGCAGTCAATAAATATTGAATTCCATGCACTGAATTCTTGATCACGATGGCTACCAATCCTGAAATGAATCCGATAGTGATGGCTAAAACGTATGTGAACTGTCGTTCACTGAGGTGGTCTTTACGCCAAGTGTTTACAAGGTCCACTCCAACGGCCAGACCGAACGATAGTCGTTCTGAAACAACTTCGATTAGATGTCTGAACTTCTCAATAAACTGAAGGGCTCGAGACACGCTTTACTTGTTACTCTTGGGTTATGTTTAAGGACAGTTCTTCAAGCTGATCTGCACTAATCGATGAAGGAGAATCAATCATTAAATCGCGACCCGCGTTGTTTTTAGGGAATGCGATGTAATCTCTTATCGAGTCGGTCCCTCCAAACATGGCGGCCAGTCTGTCGAAGCCAAATGCGATTCCTCCGTGTGGAGGAGCTCCATATTTAAATGCTCCCATCAAAAATCCAAATTGCTTCTCTGCTTCTTCCTTGGTGAATCCGAGTATTTCAAACATTCTCGCTTGGAGTTTCTGATCATGAATTCTGATTGAACCACCGCCCAGTTCCACTCCATTGATAACCATGTCATACGCATTTGCATTAATAGATCCTGGATCCGAGTCTAACAGCGATAAATGCTCAGGTTTTGGGCTTGTAAATGGGTGGTGCATCGCAAGAAACCGTTTTCCATCCTCATCCCATTCCAGCAGCGGGAAATCAATAACCCATAGCGGTGCGTATGTTTTTGAATCTCTCAAACCGAGCTGATTACCCATTTCAAGTCGCAGTTCATTCAACTGCTTTCGAGTTTTATCTGTCTCACCAGCAAGCACCAAAATCAAATCACCCGGTTCGGCATTAAACTTCGATTTCCATTGCTGCAAATCCGCTTCATTGAAAAACTTATCTACGGAAGACTTCATTGATCCATCTTCGTTCACTCGACAATAGATCAACCCTTTCGCTCCTATTTGAGGTCTTTTCACAAAGTCGGTCAATTGATCCAATTGCTTTCTAGTGTAGGAGGCTGCTCCCTTGGCGCAGATACCCACAACAATTTCTGCGGAATCGAAAACTACAAAGTCTTTTCCTTGAGCCACATCCGTCAACTCGACAAACTCCATGTCAAATCGAATGTCGGGTTTGTCCGAGCCATATCTCCTCATCGCCTCAGCATAAGTCAATCGCTGATAATCCGGCAAGTCAATTCCTTTCACCTCTTGAAATAGGTGACGCACCAAACTCTCGAATGTGTTCAATATATCCTCTTGCTCTACAAAAGCCATTTCACAATCAATCTGTGTAAATTCCGGTTGGCGATCCGCACGAAGGTCTTCGTCTCTAAAGCAACGTACAATCTGAAAGTATCGATCGTAACCACCCACCATTAGGATCTGCTTGAAGGTCTGAGGCGATTGGGGCAGGGCGTAAAATTCACCGCCATGCATTCTCGATGGGACCACAAAATCACGCGCTCCTTCCGGAGTAGATTTTATTAAATATGGGGTCTCTATTTCTAAGAAACCTTGATCACTCAAGAATTTTCTTGTTTCGAAACCCAATTTGTGGCGTAGCTCCAAATTCTTTCGCAATGGATTTCTTCTCAAATCCAAGTAGCGATACTTCATTCTTACCTCTTCGCCACCATCGGTTTCATCCTCAATGGTAAATGGTGGAGTCTGCGATTCATTGAGTACCTTCAACTCGCGTACCTCAATTTCAATATGGCCTGTATCCAAACGGTCATTCTTACTTTCTCGCTCAATAACAACGCCTTGAACTTGAATTACGAATTCACGACCCAGTTTGCGCGCGGCTTCGCATAGTTTTTCATCCTTTTCAAGATTAAACGATAATTGAGTGATACCATATCGATCTCGTAAATCGACAAAGGTCATACCCCCCATGTTGCGAGTGCGTTGCACCCATCCAGCCAATGTTACCTCGTGACCAATATTCTCGCTTCTCAGCTCTCCACAGTGATGTGATCTATACATTCCTTAAATCCAATTGAGGCCGCGAAGTTAGGCAACCCATCGGCCAATCAATATGCCGCAGGCCTATTAAAACCCATATTATTTGATACCTCTCAATTTAATACGTGACAACGGTCGTTAGAGACTCGTGGCATAGCTCGCTAATTTGTAGTCATCAATTTAAAAGAAGAAAAATGTCAGCAACAAAAGAGAAAAAAGTACACATAGACGATTTGCATTTTGAGCATCAGCGATGGATGAGCGAGTTAAAATTCTATTTGGATGAGCTTCCAATATTTCAATCCCGATTGGAGGAAATTGCCAAACGATATACCAGTGCCGAAGTGCTAGCAGAATTGGATCGTTTCCAAAACAGAATGTACTTGGAAAGAAATGCTATTGATGAATTGCTTCATGACATCAACCTTCACGAAACAGAAATAGCAAAATATGCTCAGGAACATCCTGTCGCAATAGACCATGTTCTTTTCAATGATCATGCTCCGCTTCGAGATCGTATTGAGACAAATAGAAAAATGATGAATGAGATGAAACAGGAGTTTCAGATCTATTTAGCTAAATGGATGTAATGACAGGAATTAATATAACCGATGGACTAACCATCACAGAAATTCAGAAACTCTTCACCGAGCATTTTCCGTTTTTAAAACTTGAGTTTTACGAGACCGAGCACGAAGCTGGAGAAGGAAATTTGAATCAAAATCGATTCGAACCTACAAAAACGATAGGGGAGATTAGGACAAAACACAACACGGGTGAATTAAGTATTCACGGAAACCAAAAGGTATCCACGCTCGAGCAAGCCTTCCATGATCAATTTGGACTGAATGTTCAAGTTTTCAGACAAAGCAATGAAGTTTGGTTACAAACGACTGCTACGGACGAATGGACGCTGAGTGAACAAAATCAAACAGCCGAGGAACACCACCACTAACATTTCTTGACTTTTTGTTTGGCTGAGGCCGGTTCCGCGTATTCTACAAAGAACTGGCCTCTTTTTTATTGTTCATCATTGCACGAATAATGAAATATATCCCTAGGACAACAGCGGGAATGCTGAGCCATTGCCCCATATCCAAGACCATGGACTCTTCAAAGTCAACTTGAACTTCTTTCAAGAACTCTATGAAAAAGCGTGCAGAGAACAACGCAGTTAGGAATACACCGAAAATCAACCCTCGCATCTCGCCTGCAGCTGTGAAAACATAGGCTCCCATGAGCAACAGAAATATGACGAAATATGCGATTGCCTCGTATAGCTGCGCTGGATATCGATTTGGAACTTGTTCAATGACTGAGGCGTATTTCTCATCTGACATTAACTCATCATAAGCAGCGTTCAGTTTTTCTCTATCAATTTCATTATCAGTATAAACGGACATCTGCGTCACACGTTGAACATCGTTTGGAGTAATATCATCGTAGTTGCGCATGAATTTGACACCGCTTTCGGTTTGGGTTGGTTTCCCCACGATTTCGTGGTTAATAAAATTTCCTCCTCTAATAAACAGGCCAGAAAGAGCTACAACAATCACAACTCTGTCCAAAATCCATAAAATGGATCGCTTTGAGGTTCTTTTACTCCATATATATAATGACAGCACAATACCGATAGCCGCACCATGACTGGCTAGTCCACCTTTCCAAATCATTAAAATCTCTAGCAAGTTATCCTGATAATAATCCCATTGATAGAAGAACACATGGCCTAATCTTGCTCCCACTATGGTGCCGATCATTACCGTTATAAAAACCGAATCCATCCAGGCTTCTGGACATTTTTCTTTCTTAAACATCCACTGAATGATGTAGAAACCAGACATGAAAGCGATGGCGAACAAGAGTCCATACCAACGTACGCTAATTGGGCCTAATTCAAAAAAAACGGGATCCACCGTCCATATCATATTCAAGAGTGTATTCATGCTATCGTGTTTGGTACCTTCGCGGGCAAAGATAGAATAGACATCATGCTGCGAAGACCGAGAAGAAATCGAAAAACAGAAGTCATCCGAAGCCAAGCTCGTGAAACGAATGTGGGCGTAGAGAATTTGATATATCCGCTATTTGTGGTGGACGGTCAAAACCACAAATCAGAGGTGAAGTCTTTGCCTGGCCAATTTCGAATGTCATTGGATCATTTGCTCAACGAAGTAGAAGAATGCATGAATCTAGGGGTCATGTGTTTTGATCTTTTTCCAGCTGTGGAAGAGTCATTAAAAGACCAAATGGGCACCTATGGATATTCCAAGGATAATTTCTACCTAAAATATATCAAGCAAGTTAAGAGTCGTTTTCCTGAAGCCATGATCATGACTGATGTGGCAATGGATCCATACAGTTCTGATGGACATGACGGAGTTGTTAGAGACGGCAAAATTGTGAATGACGAAACTTTAGACGTTTTGGCAAAAATGACATTGGCACAGGCCGAGGCTGGGGCCGACATCATTGGCCCATCAGATATGATGGACGGGCGAGTCGAATATATCCGAAACGAATTGGATTATAACGGGTACACAGATGTGAGCATTATGTCCTACACGGCTAAGTATGCCAGTGCTTTTTACGGACCGTTCAGAGATGCGCTCGATTCTGCACCAAAATTTGGCGACAAGAAATCTTACCAAATGGATCCAGCTAACAAACGCGAAGCACTTGTAGAAGCCGAGTTAGATTACATGGAAGGAGCCGATTATTTAATGGTAAAGCCGGCTCTTTGCTATTTGGATGTGATTCACATGCTAAAAGAAGAGTATCCAATTCCAATCGCTGCCTATAACGTCAGTGGTGAATATGCTATGCTCAAAGCAGCGGCTCAGAATGGTTGGATTGAATATGATCGTGCCATGCCCGAAATGCTATTGAGCATAAAACGTGCTGGAGCGGATGTGATTCTGACCTACTTTGCAAAAGAATTTGCTGAGCTGAACAAAGCCTAATCAAACCTATTGAGTCCAACACTTGACATATCTATTGTTGTTTCTGTTTATAATGAAGCTGAGGGCCTAGCTCATTTCTGGGATGAGTTAAAAAAACAGTTGAGTTCCGACCCTAACTCCTACGAGGTCATCTTCGTGAATGATGGCAGTTTGGATGGTTCTGTGCAAAAACTAGAAACGATTTACCAGAGCCAAAAACCATCGAACGTCTCAGTAAAGCTGATCGAATTCTCGAAGAACTTTGGACATGAATCGGCAATGATCGCGGGAATAGACCATAGCTCTCATGGTGCAATTATCTGTATGGATGCTGACTTACAACATCCCGTAGAAAAGATTCAGGAATTGGTCAACGCCTATAAATCTGGTCATGACATCGTGCTCACAAAAAGAATGAGTCGTGCGGATAACGGCATGATGAAGAATCTTTTGTCGCGCACTTTTTATTCGCTTCTGAATTCCGTTTCAGATTTGAAATTCAGTAGTAATTCCACAGACTTTTTCTTGATTTCGGCACAGGTCGCAGGAATTCTGAAAGAAAATTTCAGGGATCGAAATCGATTTATCCGCGGGTTTATTCAGCAAATCGGATTCAATTCGACAAATGTAAATTTTGATGCCCCGGCACGCGCTTTTGGTGAGTCGAGCTATTCGCTAAAACAGCTATTCTCGCTGGCCGTTGGAGCCGTTTTTGCCTATTCGAACAAACCACTTCGAATTTCGATTTTACTTTCGATTGTATTCATTCTGTTTACTCTGGCGCTCGCAGTTTACTCCCTCTATGAATACTTTAACGGGGACACCCCGCCATCGGGATATACGACCATTATCATCTTTCTTTCTGCCTCGTTTTCAGCATTGTTTGTAGTGATCGCTATTCTCTCCATGTATTTTGAAAAGGCACTTATCGAGCAAAGGAACAGGCCGATATACATTGTCAAGAAAGTCTTGGATTAAGTCACTCGGTACATCTTCCCAGGCATTGATTTTACCACGCCTTTGAATTCCAACTCCAATAGAATAGTTGAGGTTTGACTTACAGGTAGTTCTGCTTTCAAACTAATATTATCCAATGATTCCTTCTCAACACCCTTGAGCAAGTCAAACAATCGCTGCTCCTGTTCATTCAACTCTACAAAAAGCTGTTTTTGATTCGCTGGTTTTACCTTTTCCGATCTTTCCCAGCCCATCACGTATTCCAAATCCTCAACTCCTTCAATCAGATGGGCCTGTTGCGTTTTAATCAAGTAATTGCAGCCACCAGAATATATAGCATCCACTGGCCCTGGATAGGCCATAACATCTCGATTATATCCAACAGCCAGCTTCGCAGTGATCATTGAACCACCTTTAACAGCCGACTCTACAACAACGCAGACATCGCACATTCCAGCTACAATTCTGTTTCGCTGCGGAAAGTTCATCGCCTCTGGCTTTGTTCCGCTTTCAAATTCGCTCAACAGCATCCCTGACTCGAGCATTTTTTCAGCAGTGCTTTTGTTTTGAGAAGGGTAGATTGAGTCCAAAGAATTGCCTAATACTCCGACCGTGGACAACCCATTTTTTAATGCCTCCTTGTGCGCATGCACATCCACGCCATACGCCAAACCGCTTACAATTAATGCATTGTGATCTTTCAATCCAGAGACTAATTTTTCGACCAGTTGCTTTCCATAGGATGAAACGTTTCTAGTTCCAACAATTGACACCACCTTGGGTGGATTTAAATCGCAAGCTCCTTTAGAATACAGCAACAATGGGCCGTCATCACAATGCTTCAATCGCCTTGGGTAATCTTTATCCAAATAGAATATAGGCTTGATCGCACTCTTTTCGATGAATTTAATCTCAGCTTCCGCTTTCTTCAGCGCCTCCGATGAGTTCATGTTTTTGATGACCATTTCTCCAATACCTGGAATGGTCGCCAATTTCTTCTTTGGTGCCTCAAACACCTCCCGAACTCCACCGCAATAGGAGACCAATTTCTTGGCTCTTGCCGCTCCCACAGTGTCCAGTTTTTTAAGGGCTATTTGATAGATTAAATCGTCCATATATCGGAAAGGCGAAAGTAATATACACTCGGATGCAGAGATGCTTACCTTCGTCAATGATGAAAGTTTTAGGTGTAATTCCATCAAGATTTGCCTCCACCCGATTTCCAGGAAAACCCTTGGTTGACATTATGGGTAAGTCGATGATCCAGCGTGTTTATGATCAGGTGAGTTTGGCTGAGTCTCTTGACGACATCATCGTTGCCACGGATGACCAGCGCATTTTTGATCATGTACAAGATTTTGGAGGAATGGTTATGATGACCTCTTCTAATCATCACACGGGTACAGATAGATGTAATGAAGTTTCCGAAAAGCTTTCAGGATTCGATTTAGTGATCAATATTCAAGGCGATGAGCCTATTATTGATGCTGCTCAAATTGACCTCGTAATAAAGTGCTTTAAAAACCCAAAGTGTCAAATTGCCACCTTGGTAAAACCGATTGATAAAATCGACCTTCTTCATGACTTAAGTAAAATAAAGGCCGTGTTAGACACAAACGGTAAGGCCTTGTATTTCAGCCGTCAGGCCATTCCGGTCCAAAAAACGGACCCCCTTAATTGGCTATCTGGACATCAATATTGGCAACACATCGGGATTTACGCTTACAGAACTGATGTCCTAAAATCCATAGCTAAACTTGAACCTTCATCCTTAGAGTTGGCAGAATCATTAGAACAATTGCGTTGGTTAGAAAATGGTTTCGAGATTTACACTTCCGTAACCCAGCATGATTCTATTTCAGTTGATATCCCCGAGGATTTGACCAGAGTTGAACAAATAATTAGGTCCTCGAAAAGTTGATTCAAATTCCTTTCTTTGTCTTCCGATGAATCGCGAAAAAATTGACCAGTATATAGCCGAATTGCTTGAATCACACGACTGTGTGATCGTCCCCGATTTTGGTGGGTTTGTGGGCAACTATGCTCCCGCGACAATTCATCCTATAAATCACCGATTTGATCCTCCATTTCGGAAAATTTCATTTAACAAACTACTCACCCACAATGATGGTTTGCTAGCTGCCTATGCGGCAAGAATGGAACAGAAGAAATATGAAGAGGCCGTATCACTTTTAAAAGACTACGTAGTTGTACTAAAAGATGAGCTCAATCAATCGAAAAAACTAAGATTCGATCGCATTGGAGTATTACATAAGCGATCAGATGGTTCATTTCAATTTGAACAACTGAAAGAATCCAGTTTCTTCGGTGATGGCTTTGGACTCGAAAAGTTTTTTGCGAATCCGATCGAAACACCGCAAGTTGTAAAAGCCACCATTGAACCAAAGGCTGAAAAACCGGAAGCTGAATTACCAAAACCTTCGGTTATCCAGCTCAAGCCAGAAGCAACGGTCGAAGAAACAGAAATCGAAGAAAAAAAGCTTCAAGAAAAAAGAAAGAGACAATACTGGCCAGCCATTGCCGCTGGGCTTGCAATTCCAATTATTGGATACGCTATTTGGATTTCAATAAGTACGCCTTTATTCAAGGACACGCAAAACTTCCAATATTCAGATTTGAATCCATTTGTGGAAAAAGTATGTCCTGAGTATTCCTCACGAAATCACTTTATCGAAATGAATACGGAAAATGAACCATTGAGCCTTGTGGTAGATTCCAGCTCAAAATTCATTGAGATTTTTGAATCTGAAAACCGAGATAAAACACTTGTAATATCCTTAGAAGAAAAAGTGGAAAACGCCCCGCAAATCTCCTTGCCTTATCATGTTGTTGGCGGATGTTTTGGAGAAATTGCTAATGCTGAGGGTCTCGCTGAAAAGTATAGACGACTTGGAAATAATGCTTCCATTGTTGAGAAAAAAGGCAATCTATATAGAGTAAGTGTAGCTAGTTATGCCACAAGAGAAAAAGCGCTAGAAGCCCTTGGTTCTATGCAGAACGAAATCCCGAATGCTTGGATTCTTTATAAGTAATTCTTAAGTAATTGGCTATTCGCCTTCTTCCTTAAACTTCTTAATCCTTTCTCACGAATCTGACGAATCCGCTCACGTGTAAGTCCTAGGTTATTTGCGATTTCCTCAAGAGTCATTGGTGGCATGTCACCCAAGCCAAATGAGAGTCTTAGCACATCCGCCTCGCGCTCTTTTAGGTGAATCAAGACGCGTTCAATGTCCCTTCTAAGTGATTCATTCATCAAACCATCTGTTGGCACATGCGACTCACTATTTGGCATAACATTCAATAGGCTGTTGTCCTCTCCTTCCATCAAAGGCGCATCCACAGAAACTTGCTTTTGGGCATAAACGAATAAGTCACCCACGCTCTCAGCATTTGCCTCTAATAATTCGCCAATCTCATCATTTGATGGCGGTCTCTCATATTGCTGCTCCAATCTTGAATAAGCCTGAGATACTTTTTGGATAGCACTTACCTTGTTCAATGGCAGCCGCACTACTCGCGAATTTTCTGCAATGGCTTGCATGATGCTCTGTCGAATCCACCAGACGGCATACGATATAAACTTAAATCCTTTTGTTTCATCGAATCGTTTTGCGGCTATTATTAAGCCGATGTTGCCTTCAGCGATTAGATCCTCTAACGTAAGGCCATGACCCTGATATTGCTTAGAAACTGAGATTACAAAACGTAAATTAGCACTGACCAATTTATTCAAGGCAGTTTCATCGCCCTGTTTAATTCTGACAGCAAGTCTAACTTCTTCTTCGGCATTGATCATTTCCTCTTTGGAAACATCGCTTAAATACTTATCGATCGATTTGCTATCACGGTTAGTGAGTTGTTTCGTGATTTTCAGTTGACGCATAGGACAGAAGGGTTTAGGTTAGCAAAAGGTTGGGTCAAAGTAGCAATTATTTGAATATTAACACATTCGACCTGAAAACTTTTCGCTTCATGGCTTCAACTGACCTATTTATCTAATATTCCGGACCCAATAAAACGCAGTGTTAACCTCTTATCCCCGCCACCGATCTAGGATGTCACTTGCTATGGTCGCGTCTTTTTCACTTATGTTGTGCAAGTTTTTTTCCCAATCCGCTATCTCCGCATCCAAGATTTGTAACAAATCAAGGCCTTTTGTGGTGATCTTAACATCCACTTGTCGCCTATCTGCTTTGCATAATTTACGAGATACCAAATCTTTAGATTTCAGTTTATCGATAATCCGAGACACATTGCTCATTTTATCGATCATTCTATCTCTCAATAAATTCACAGAAGCGACATTCGGGTATTGACCTCGTAAAATTCTCAGCACATTAAACTGTTGGGTAGTGATCCCATGAGTTTTGAAGAGCCTGTTTTGTTGCCCGTTGATCCAACTATTCGTGAAAAGCACGTTGACTAGGAGTTTGTTGTACTCTGACTTGAATTCTTTTTGCTGAATCTCTTCTGATATACTGGCCATCAAATTGGTTTTCCACAAATATACACCTACACCTAATGTCTAAGTATCTTTTCTACCTCTCACGAAAGCGCTTGTAAATTCGGATGGCGATCATTAAGGTAATTCCCAAAGCAAAGAAACCCATAGTGCCATAAATCCAATCCAAGCTATTCTTTAAAACAACTACAAAGATGATAGTCACTAAAAACATGGCGGCAAGTTCATTCCACAACCTCAATTGTGTGGACGTCCAAGAAACCTCGTTTCGTTGCAATCGCTTGAATAGAATATGATTCATGATATGATATCCCCACAAACCCGTGGTCAAACCTAGCTTTACCATCATCCAACCTGATTCCCACAAATCGAGCAGGTAAACCATGTAATAACCAAATACCGTAGTGAGAATGGCAGCCGGCCATGTAATGATGGTCCACAGCCTCTTCTCCATGATGATAAACTGTTGTTGTAAAACCTCTTTTTCAACTTGTGGTTTATTTTCCGCTTCCGTGTGGTAAATGAAGAGCCTAACGATATAAAACAACCCTGCAAACCACGACACCACAAAGATGAGGTGCAGGGCTTTTATGTATTGAAAATCCATCGCTTCGAAAGTAAGACATGAGGAGTGAGATTCTACCTTTGCGCCAAAGAAGAAATCGAATGAAAGCCAAGAAATCAAGTGAATCCATCGCGGTAGCCACCCACATCGTTTTACCTGACGATACCAATACCCTTGGCAATTTAATGGGTGGTAGGTTAATGTATTGGATGGACGTTATCGCTGCCGTTTCAGCTCACAGGCATTGTGGTCGAGTTGTGGTCACGGCATCAGTGAACAACATCTCATTTAATCAACCTATTCATTTGGGCGATTTCGTAACATTAGAGGCAAAGGTTTCAAGGGCATTTGGGTCTAGCATGGAGGTTTTCATTGATGTCTGGCAGGAAGATCATCGCAATGCTCAAAAGACCAAATGCAACGAGGCAATATTCACGTTTGTTGCGGTAGACCAAATTGGAAACACCATTGAAGTGCCCGAACTAATCCCCGAAACAGATGTTGAAATAGAGCGCCATGCCGCGGCATTAAGAAGAAGACAACTCAGTTTGATTCTAGGCGGCAGAATGAAACCAAAAGACGCAACCGAATTGAAAGCAATTTTTGAAGATTTATCCTAAGAAAAAGTGGCAATAACAAACGAAGAAGTACTCAAGGCGCTGGCCTTTGTCATTGAACCTGAACTGAAAAAAGACATAGTCTCACTGGGTTTGGTGTCCAACATTAAAACTCAAGGTAACACCGTTTCCTTTCACGTAAAAGCATCTAATCCAGCCATGCACTATCGCAAGCGATTAGAAGAGGCATGCATACATCAGGTGCGAAGATTTTTAGGCGAAGACGTTGCCGTAATGGCGGAAGTTGATGCCCTTCCAAAGAGTGCGGAGCGTCCACCAGAACAGAGACGAATACTCCCAAATGTCAAGAAGATAATAGCCGTTGCCTCTGGAAAGGGAGGTGTAGGCAAAAGCACTATTACAGCAAATTTGGCCGCAGGATTGGCTAGCATGGGCTATAAAGTTGGGCTGGTAGATGCCGACATCTATGGTCCGAGCATGCCATTGATGTTTGATGTGTTTAACGAGAAACCTGGAGTTGCAGGCGAAGGCTCAGATAATAAAATTGTGCCAGTCGAGAACTATGGCGTGAAAATGCTCAGCATCGGCTTTTTCGCTGAAGCAAACCAAGCGATTGTTTGGAGAGGACCCATGGCAAGCAAAGCGCTTTCTCAAATGTTCACTGATGTACATTGGGGCGAGTTAGACTTTATGTTGATCGACCTTCCCCCAGGCACTGGAGATATCCATCTACAATTGGTGCAGCAAATTCCATTAGATGGAGTCGTAATTGTGAGCACTCCGCAAGCAGTGGCTTTAGCAGATGCCCGCAAGGGAGTCGGCATGTTCAAGCTTGAAAACATCAACATTCCCGTTCTAGGAATTGTTGAAAATATGAGTTGGTTTACACCCGAAGAATTGCCCGATAACAAGTACTACATATTTGGCAAGGAAGGAGCTAAAAACCTTGCGGAAGAAATGAATGTTAAGCTACTTGGTCAAATTCCATTAGTTCAGAGTATTCGCGAGGCAGGTGATGCCGGAAGACCAGCAGTTCTGCAGGAAACAACGCCTCAGGCTTTAGCTCTTAAAGAAATGATTGGCAACATTTTAGAATCAATTAATATTAAGTAGCGAGGCTTATATTTGAACATGGAGCAGAATGTAGCGAATGAAGAGTTGTTTATTAAAGTGGTGAGCGCTCTAGATGAGTTGCGTCCCTTCCTCCATGAAGATGGAGGAGACTTGGAAATTGTGGACATCACTCCAGATAAAACTCTAAAAATTCAGTTTGTAGGCGCCTGCGGGTCTTGCTCCATGAATAACATGACTTTTAAAAACGGGGTGGAAGACGCTATTAAAAGATTAGTTCCTGAAATCAAACAAGTCGAGCCTGTAAACTTCACTTTGAATAAATAACAAACTAGTCCTGCTTTTCACCCAACCTTCTAAATAGGTTATGCGTGTAACTCTCAAACACCGAAAAATCAAGAGGTTTCGATCGCTTGATCGATTTGGAAATGAGTTATCCAAACGACATAAAAGCAACGCTACAGCATCAAAACGCGTATAAGATTGCATGCATATCGATTCCGAGTTATTGGCCAAATGCAGAAAAAACAATCGGAAGGCTCATAATGAGCTTTACCAAAAATGTTTTGGATACATGATGGCTATAAGTCTAAGATATTGCCATAATCGCGAAGATGCTGAGTCATTGGTGAATCAGTCATTTTTGAAAGTTGTGACCAACCTCGATAAGTACAATGAAGACATTCCCTTTAGTTCATGGCTAAGCAGAGTTACGGTCAACACTATCATCGATCAATTTAGACGAGATAAAAAGCACCGCGAAAACATGTCCACAATGGATATGGATGAAGTTCAATTGGGAGCTGCTTCTGTTGATTTTAACAAGGCTGCCCAAGAGTTGGATGCAGAAGAACTTGAAAAAATGATTCAAACGCTACCTGATATGAGCCGTAAGGTCTTTAACCTGTACGCGATCGATGGATACACACATAAAGAGATTGGTGAAATGCTAGGAATGAGCGATGGCACCAGTAAATGGCACGTATCATTTGCGCGTAAATCGCTGCAAAAATTGGTTAGAAAATCAATGGAAACCTTAAAAACTATCGTTCTATTTTAAATGATTGAGGGTAAAAACATAGATAAATTATTTGCAGATAAACTGGCTGGTCGTCAGGTTGCTTATTCAGCCTCTGCCTGGGCTGGAGCCAATCAACTTCTCAACCAGCATTATAAGTGGCTATTCTTTAGATCGTTGTTATGGGTCTTGATCCCCATCACCGTGATTTCGGGAATTGGCGTTGGATACTATTCTGGTGGATTTGAGGTAGCGCCCGCTCAATACTCTGTTCGATCTTCAAACAACACGACATTCAATTCGCTGGCCTACTCCTCTGAATTTGACAAGCAAGAAAAATCGGAGGTTCCGAGTGAAAACTTGTCAATCGAGGGCACCATGAATTCGACTAAATCTAAAAGGAGTATTGGAGTTTTGACAAATTCAACTACAATATCTCGGGCGGTTAATAATGACGATGCATCACTTGATTCAGATCAGGTAATAGTGTCTGAAAACTCGCCAAATACAATTTCCATTGCTCCTAATTCAAATGCAGCCTCAACCACAATTCCAAATTCGGCTTCAAACGCTATTGAAGCCAAGTCTGGCAAAGGGCTTTCTTCCAATGCCACTAATATCCCAGACACGCCTGAGTACCGTCAAGTTGCAGTGAGCAAAAACGCGTCACAACCAACGAAGGGCATGATAAGTACAGAGCTGGCCGCCATCCTTTTGAAAAATAAGATTGACTATTTGCCGATATCGAAATTCGCTTTTGAGAATGGAGAGAATGGGCAGTTGTTGAACTCATCTATTTCTGAGCCAGTCATGGAGGAAATCAGAAAGATTCAAGTTTTTGCAGAAGGCGGCTTGCTTGCAGCAAGAGGTCAACATGATTTAAACGTAAACAGAAAAGCCCCTGGACTTGGACTTCACGCTGGAATTCTCACGAAGTACAACTTAGGTGAGTCAGTTTTCCTTGATTTTAAAGTGGGTGTGTACAATCGAGGATCACTTACCGAAACTGTTGGATTTGCAGGCAGCCAAATGAATAGTTTCATTATAGTAAAACCACTGTTAATGAACTATGCGAGCATTTATCTTGGAACAGGTTATCGTGTTGGCGCCCGACATTCCTTTGGTGGCGGTTTTGAGTTCAACCCAATGATTGGCGTGATGGCCAAAAAAGAGAAAACCATCATTGGTGAAAGCGAGACTGAAACCACTTATGTTAAAGACAATACGGGTTTTGCAGGATTAGACGCTTCGGTAAATCTAAATTATAGACTTTCTGTTTCGGAAAGAGTTGATTTGACTGGAGAGCTGCACTTTGGTTTGTTTGACGCCACGGATAACTCGGTGGTTCAAACAGGAGACGTTAACGACAATAACTCACTTGTGAAAGTTGGATTGTCCTATCGACTTACTGGTCGTTAAATTTCAAGTCTTTTACTCCCATCTCAATTGATTTTACCCCACGAAAATCATTTTCCTCAAGCACAAATGCGGCACTAAAAGCTTTGCCACTTTTTACAGGAGCCTCCAGGTGACCCATACCAAACGCTATTCCTTTCATTACGTCTCGACTACCTTCTTGTCTTACCTCAAGTTTTAAATGAGTCCCATCACCCACACAGCGAGAATTGCCTGTGTCTGTCAACCCATGTGCGGCAAAAACTGGTCGCATATTATCCGGCCCAAAAGGTGCCATACGGTTCATTGCTTCAAAAAACTTTGGGTTAATAGCATCTAGTTTAATCTCCGCATCGATGCTCAATCTCGGAAATAATTGATCTGGTCTAATTCGTATGGCAACTTCTTTTTCAAACTTTTGAATAAAGGCTGGTAAATTCTGTGGAAGCAGCGTGAGTCCGGCAGCCGCCATGTGACCACCATAGCTCTCCAGTAAATCATGGCAAGCATCTATGGCAGCGTGGACGTCAAACTCATGCACCGATCGAGCCGACCCAGTCACCTTTCCATTTGATTCTGTTAGCACAATTGTAGGTCGGTAAAAGTGCTCTTGAATTCGTGAGGCGACAATTCCTACTACGCCCTTGTGCCAATGCGGAGCATAGAGCACCGTTGATTTTTTCTCCGGATTTGTATCCAACATTTCCAAGGCTTCAGCTAGAATGTCCTTGTCCACTTCACGTCTGTCCAAGTTACTCTGAATAATGTCTTTTGCCGCCTCTTCTGCTCCTTTAGTCGTTTTGGCAATTAATAAGTCCACCGCTCGACTGCCATGATTCATCCTACCGGCAGCATTGATTCTTGGACCGATTACAAACACCAAGTCTGCGACCGTGAGAGATCGCTTAAGCTGTCCGTCAACAATTCGACCACCATCGGTCAACAAGAGCTCAATTCCTGGTCTTCGTGTATGTTCCAACAAATCCAATCCTAATAAACTTAGCACTCGGTTCTCACCCGTCATTGATACGATGTCACATCCCGCAGCAATCGCAACCAAATCCAAATATTGAAATGGTTCCGTCTTATCCAAAGACCAAGTCTCGCAAAGTGCTTGAACCAATTTAAAGCCAATTGCACATCCAGATAATGACTTAAATGGATACTCGCATTCAGGCTGCAGCGGATTGAGAATAGCCGCAGCTTTCGGTACCTCCTTTGCCGGAAGATGATGATCGCAAATGATAAAGTCAATTCCCTTTTCGGTAGCATAATCCACTTGAGAATTAGCTTTTATACCACAATCCAAAGCAATGATTAGAGTAACATCATTGTCGGCTGCGAAATCAATTCCTTGAAGACTGATTCCGTACCCTTCACCATATCGATCTGGTATGTAATAGGTTACTGCATCGTATTGTTTTGATAAAAAATCAAACACCAAAGCCACTGCTGTGGTTCCATCCACATCATAGTCACCATAGACCATGACTCGCTCATCGTTTTCGATCGCCTTGGTTATTCTTTCTGAGGCCTCAAACATTCCCTTCATCAAGAATGGAGAATGCAGTTGATTGACGGTAGGATTAAAATAATGGCGCGCTGCGTCAAAATCTTTGATGCCACGTTGAGCCATTAAAATAGCCAGGGTTTCACTGGCATTTACGGCCGTTTGAAGGTTTTTAATGGCAATTTCATCGGGTTGCTCCTTCAATATCCACTGTGTAGGAGTCGCTGCAGTCATTAGAAATCTAATTGCTCAATTCGTGAAATTCCCTCCTTCATTATCGTTTTGTCCTTCGTACCGAAAGGATTGTATTCAAACGGTTTATAGGAAGCGACTTCTTTATATCCTTCCATAATCACCACGCTGCCTTTCCCCTTCACACCTGCATTATTTGCCGCATCCAAAATAAGTTGCGCATGTTGATGATCTTTTGGGAAATGCTCTACAAAACCCTGTGTTTGATAGAGTCGCACTTTATTCTTTTTGACCTTTACTTTGTATTTATATTGTTGAATATCTGTTATTAGTCCCAAGGATAGTTTTTGCATTCCAGATGAAAGACTTTCAATCCTTACTCCTCGCAAGTCAGCGATATTCAAATAATTCGAATTCTGATTGGTTACCGTTCGCTCATCCTTTAATCGCGTTATCTGTCCATGTCCGTTCACTTCAGCAATAAAAAACTCTTTGAGCAGAAAGTGATTGTTTGTTGCTGTGTCAAAAAAGTTTGTTGCTTGTTGATTGAGAATTTGGCTCATATTCAAGGTGGTTCCTGGTAATTCTTCTAGTTCAGGCTCTGGTTTTACCTCTAATAATTCCCCGGTTTTCGGATCAATCTTCGCGGGTTCCAAGGATTCCTTAATCTTAGCTAAGTTCTCAAGACTTTGATTGATGTTGCGCGAAAGTTCTTCTAAATCGGCTAAGGCCTTTTCAGAATCTCCAGCTAAACTGTCCGTTTTTTCCTCGGGTTTAGTCACAGAAACCACCTCGGGTTCGGGTTCGGGTTCGGGTTCGGGTAAGGAAGGAAGCGCTTCTGGCTCTTCTTCTTTCATCAATGGTTCACTCTTTTTTTCAACAACTGCCACCTGTTCAGGTTCTTTCATTAGATCAATCACCTCCTCAATGGGTGTCGGCTGTTCCTTTTTCTTTTCTGTGGGAACGGGTTTTGAGTATGGTATTGGGGTCGTTCGTTTTTGTGTAGAATCCCCTTCTTTCACATAAACGGGATTGACCTTCGGAGTAACATACTTTGCTCTTTTACTCATTGCCTCAAGAGATTCATCAGAATAAGGAATCCTCAATTTTATTCCAACCACAAGCGGGTCGGACTGTCCTGCATTTTCCTTTTCTATGGCACTTTGATCTGTAAAATACGCCTCCGCTATTTGTGCGAGGCTTTGCCCCTCAAGCACTGTATGCACATAAAACGCTTGGCCTCCTAGAATCTTAATCTTTGAATTGACATTGGAAACTTGCCCAAATAACTCATTGTAAGCTCCAAAAAAAGTCAGTAATATGAAAATCGATAATAGGCCGCGTTGCATGTGCCGAATTTAAGGCAATTTGCTTTTTGGTGCAGCGATCTATTCTGAGAGCTTTCTATTCACCACATCTGTTTGCAGTCGAATAGACGCTTTGTGAATTTCATTCCATACCGATCGAACCAATTCATTATCAATTCCTTTATCCTCAGCCAATAGCAAACGCTCTGAAATAATCGTGCGCCAGCGATCTAATTGAAAAACCGTTACACCATGCTCGGCCTTATAATTTCCAATTTGTTCCACCACCTCTTGTCGGTGCTTCAAACTTTCCATCAGATTATGATCAATTTCATCAATCAATCTTCGCAATTGCTCCAATTGATTTTGTGCAAGTCTGTCTTCAAAATGAGGATGTCTCTCTTCTAGTTCTTCCAGAAATCGTTCAAATTGATCTAAAACTATTTGCTGTTTCGGGTCACTTAGAGCCTTGTCAGGATTTGGATGTGTTTCAATCATCAAACCATCAAACCCTAAGTCGAGTGCCTTTTGTGAAATTTCTTTCAGCACAGCGCGACTACCTCCAATGTGGCTTGGATCAACAATGATTTCTAGGTTCGGATACTCCGTTTTAAGCTCAATTGGAATTTCCCAATTGGGTTTATTTCTATAAACCTGCTTCTCATAGGTGCTGAACCCTCTGTGCACTGCAACTAACTTTGTTATACCTGCTGCATTCAGCCTTTCAATGGCGCCAATCCACAATTGTAAATCTGGATTCAATGGGTTTTTCACAAAAACCGGAATGTCCAAGCCATTCAGAGCATCGGCTATTTCCTGGACTGAAAATGGGTTTACCGTAGTTCGAGCACCAATCCACATGTGGCGTATTCCAGCATCGAGTGCAGCCTTTACGTGATCCTCATTAGCCACTTCAATCGTAAACGGAATACCAAATTCCTTTTCTGCCTTGATCAACCATGGCAGCGCTTTCGCGCCCATTCCTTCAAAAGAATTCGGTCTTGTCCTAGGTTTCCAAACTCCAGCTCGCAGCATTTGAACTCTGCCAGTTTTTTTTAATGTTTCGGCAATGGTCATTATCTGCTCCTCACTTTCAGCGCTGCAAGGACCAGCAATTACAAGTGGTGCTTGACCATGGTTTAACCATTCTGATGTAGGTGTAATTTCCATCTATTTACTAACAGAAAAACGAATGTATGGTTTGAAATTCAAGTCTATATCTTGACTTGGAATGTAAAAAAGAACATTCTTCGTTCGGCTGGGATAATGCCCGGTCCCGGATAACCCGTTGCTCTTCGCGTGAAATAGATTTGATCGCTTAAATTATTCACACTACCTTCTATTGTGTATCGCTTCCAGTTATACTTCATGGTTAAATCCATGATGGTATAAGATGGAATTGTCCCAACAGTAGCATCTGGATAAAACTCTGCATTGGAAGCGTCAGTGAAATAACTACTAACATGGTTTAGCTGAAATCCCGCACCAAAACCATGTCCTGAAACAGATATTCCAGATTTGTAATTCACAACTGGCACATTTTCAACTCGATTATTTGCAAAATTCTTTTGGTTATCCGCCAAGTATCTCGCATCCACAATCGCTGCGTTATTATACCATGTGAATCTCCAATTTGATTCTTTAGAAAACAGTTTTAAAAAATCAATTTCTTCAAACAATTCTATTCCCACAAAACGAGCATCAGCAATGTTTGTTCGGACCAACTTGGTTGAATAATCGCTTACTTCCTTCTGCACTTGCCCGATTCTGTTGTTGTACATCATGATGAAAACACTGGCATCCAAGGTTAATGCGTTTTTCAATAGTTTGCCTCTAAATCCTAGGTCGGCAGTCCAACCGTGCTCGTCCGTCAAATTTGAATCTACCAATAGGTTGTCATTAATTACCCGCACATCCGAAAAGTTAATTGCTCGATAGTTTTGGGATACATTTCCATAAATCTCAACATCCTTAAAACATCGATAGGTGGTGCCCAGCCCAAAGAGCACCATATTTCTTGGAGTCACAGCGCTTGACTGTATTTGCTCGCTAAACAACAGCTCATTTGTAAGGGGATGACGACTCTCGCTGTTGTAATAACCCGAGTTTTCAGTTCGAATATATTCGTAGCGCACACCTGGAGTGATGTACCAACAACCGCTCAACGGGATCAAGGCTTCACTAAAAACTGAAACATTTTGAGAGGGAAAAGTAAAGTCAGAACCTTCCAACTTCTCTGGATT
>Ga0181606_10001485_pt1 | contig 20549 bp, 18 predicted proteins | sample 041ome_10_FD_132994 | JGI IMG/M metagenome (GOLD analysis project Ga0181606, IMG submission 132994) | Coastal salt marsh microbial communities from the Groves Creek Marsh, Skidaway Island, Georgia - 041412US metaG (megahit assembly) | ecosystem: Environmental > Aquatic > Marine > Intertidal... | reverse complement strand
CGTCATATAGACCTACGGGCTGCCATACACCCGAAAAATTTGATGTATTATGGGCGCTCGCTGATACGCCGAAATCGGCTTTTTTCTGCCGTTTGGGCCAGGCAAGATTAAACCAAGCATAGAAATTCCGAACTGCAAACAACCCAACTAAATTGTTTTGTTAATTGGCGCTAACTTGGGCTTTATTGGCAAAAACGCTATTGATGATCTTGGCGGGGTCAAAGAATAGGCCAAAATTCCACAAACCGACGCGGCAATGGTTGATTGATGCGAATTGTGCAGGATCGCTTGGCTCTAGATTTTTGATGTTTAGCAAACCGGCACAGGAATGGTTAATACGCCAATGCGGTTTGGGTCCTAGGCCGCGTGATCAGTCTTTGCATGTTTCATCCAAGTCGCCAGTTCATCGCGCTGGACCTGAGACAACCGTAGGCCAAGCTTGCTGCGGCGCCACAAAACATCATCTGCAGTGCGCGCAAATTCATGTGTCATCAACCAACGCACTTCACGCTCTGACAGGGATGCACCAAACGAAAGACCCAGCTCTTGGGCGGATCTTGAGTCACCCAAGACATTATGCGCGTCTGTACCATATGCGCGGATCAATCGCTTGGCCCAAGCGTTGTCCAAAAACGGATAGGTTTCACGCAATCTATCAATCTGTTGATCCACCTCAGTCACTGGGAACGCACCGCCCGGCAACGCGGCATCATGTGTCCAAGGTGTCCCATCGTGGGATAGTTCGGCCTGAATCTGGTCCAACGCGCTATTTGCCAATCGGCGATAGGTTGTGATTTTGCCCCCAAAAACGTTCAACACCGGCGCCCCCAAGGACCTATCCAGTTTAAGCGTATAATCACGGCTGGCAGAGCTTGCGTTTTCAGCTCCCTCGTCAAAAAGCGGCCTTACCCCTGAATACCGCCAAACGATATCGTTATCCGTTAGCGTGGTCTTGAAATATGCGTTTGCAAAATTCAACAAATAGGCCTGTTCCTGTGCGCTGCACACTGGGGCGATGGACGGGTCGAAATGATCGGCATCGGTGGTCCCAATAAGCGTGAAATCAGTTTCATAGGGAATTGCGAAAATGATCCGGCCATCTTGGCCCTGGAAGAAATAACATTTTTCGTGATCATAGATCCGTTTGGTCACGATGTGACTACCTCGCACCAAACGTACCGCGTCGTTTGTATTCTGGCGCAAGGCGGATTTTATCACATCACCAACCCAAGGGCCGGCAGCGTTGACAAGCATCCGCGCGAGATATGTACATTGAACACCCGTTTGAACATCTTGGGTAAGAATATGCCAAATGCCATCTTTAACCTCGGCAGAGATAACTTTGGTGCGCGTTAAGATCTGCGCGCCGCGCATGTGGGCATCGCGCGCATTTAACGCGACCAACCGAGAATCTTCGACCCAACAATCCGAATATTCATAGGCTTTGACAAACTTATCCTTAAGCGGCGCCCCCTCGCGGGTGCCCGCCAATGTCATCGTGCGTGTCGCAGGCAATATCTGGCGACCCCCCATATGATCATATAGAAACAGACCAAGACGAATTAACCAATCCGGTCTGCGCCCCCGAAGCCATGGTAAAACGCGCGCCAAAAGACGCGAAGTTGGCGTCGTATTGTCAAAGCGCATCTCTGAACTTAGCGGCAAAACAAATCGCATGGGCCAGCTGATATGGGGCATATTTTTTAACAGTATTTCGCGTTCGATCAATGCCTCCCGAACGAGACGAAACTCAAAATACTCTAAATAGCGCAGGCCCCCATGAAAAAGCTTGGTAGACGCCGATGATGTGGCCCCACCGATATCGTTCATTTCAGCAAGGGTTACCGATAATCCACGCCCTATCGCATCCCGTGCGATGCCGCATCCGTTAACACCACCACCTATGACAAACAGATCTGAAACCTTTGGCATTTCGATTTATCTTCACCCAATAATTTTTCGATTTTTTTCTTATTTATTCTCATTTATTCGCTTAGCAAGCCGAAAACAACGTTTTTCGAATTATATTTGCGCATTCAGGATTGAACTTGTATTTATTTCTTGTCTGCTGCAGGGAATTGCATCAAGCATCTGCATGACCAGCAGTGCAAGCGAATAAAAACGAACATAAACCGAAAGCAAAGCAGATGTCACAAACCTTGCGGTACCCAGAGATTCTAGAAATAGCACAGCGTGACGGCAAGGTAACCGTTGACGGGTTGGCCCAATATTTTGGTGTAACTTTGCAAACGATCAGGCGTGATCTGACCGATTTAGCAGATGCGGAACAGCTGGTGCGCGTGCATGGCGGGGCTGTTTTACCTTCGAGCACGGCGAATATCCATTACGAAGAGCGCCAATCCCTTAACAGTGACGCGAAACGTTTGATGGCGCAGGCCTGTGCAGCACAAATCCCAGATAATGTATCGCTGTTCCTAAACATCGGAACCTCGACAGAAGCGGTGGCGCGCGAATTGGTGCGACATCGAAATTTGATGGTTGTCACAAACAACATCAATATCGCGCATATTTTGTCTGGCCACCCCGATTGTTCCGTCGTGCTAACCGGCGGACAGCTTAGGCGCAGCGACGGTGGTCTGGTCGGAAACCTCGCCACGCAAACCATCAGCCAATTTAAATTCGATATTGCCGTGATTGGTTGTTCCGCTCTGGATCATGATGGTGACCTGTTGGATTTCGACATCCAAGAAGTCGCGGTAAGCCAAGCCATTTTGCAACACTCGCGAAAAACGTTCTTGGTCGCAGACCATTCAAAACTGGCCCGTAGCGCACCGGCCCGCATCGCTTCGCTGTCAGAGGTTGATGCCGTTTTCACAGATCGCCCCTTTCCCAATCAATTGGCAAATGCCTGCGCTGCTTGGGGGACCGCGGTTCACGTTCTGTCATGACTAGGCGAACCGATAGCACCCCCGCCCAGCGCGTTTTGCGGCGTAAACAGCATGATCTGCCTGTTCAATAGTTTGAGCATCTGTCCACTGCTGCCCGGAAAAGACAGAGACGACCCCAAGAGAGGATGAAATCTGACATTGCTGCCCATCAAACAGCAGCGGCTCCTCGCTGCCCTTGATGATCAGATCACAAAGTCGTTCCAAACGGACACGATCCACAAGATGCGGCAGGATCATCACAAATTCATCGCCACCAAGGCGCACCAAAATATCATTTTGTCGGGTTTCTCGGCGCAGGACATCTGCCACCGCGCACAGCACGGCGTCACCTGCTGCATGCCCAAAGGTGTCATTGACATATTTGAACCGATCTAAGTCCATCATCACCAAGGAAAACGGTTCTTGCGTGGCGTGCATATGCTTTAACATCACCTCAAACGCGCGACGGTTTTTCAACCCTGTCAATGTATCTGTGAACGCCTGCTCTTCGGCCAACGCCTTGGCCCCCTGCAGGCGCAGCGTCAATCGTTTGGATGCGGACATTGTCGCTTGGTTTGCTTCGATCAGGTAAAGCATCTCGGGCACCAAATCCGTGGGTGCAAAATCTTTAATTGTAAGACCAAACTTACGGATCGCATTTTGGACACCGATGCCAAACCCAAGGTTCATCACAATATTGTTTGACTGCGGATCCAGTACTGCAATGGCCCGCAGTTTGATATTGGGAGCTGTGCGCAAATGCATAATGATGGTCCGCCCCGTATAATCCAATACATTTTGAATAGATTTCAGCCCCGCAGGGCGTGTCAGATCAAACAACGCGAAGAGATTTTCATAAAGGCATTTTTCCTGTTTCAAAAGCTTGCGCAAGCCTGGACCCAGATGTTCAATTTCGCCAAACTCATTCACCACCAAATGACAGGGGCATATCGCGTCTAAAATTGTGTTCATCTGGCACCCCCGACCATGTCAAAATCAATGCCAGCGCTAAAGTTATTCTCTATCAAAATGACTTCGATAGACGCGCTGTCGGTGATATCGCGCCGCACATCCAAAAACACCAAGGTTCCGTAATCATCAGCCATCGCACGCAAAAGCCCTTGCAATACATAGGCAAAGCCTGACCACGTCTGTGACACCCGAACGTGAACACGATCAATTGTTTGCGGGACGACCATAATTTGCGGCAGCTGTAAATCAGGCAAAGCGAGATCGACACGATCATTTAGATCATCACGCGAAAACAAAAAATCGTCAAAGCTACCGCCCGAAAATCGCAGCAATCGACGCAAAGCGCCGCCGTTTGGGAGCGTGACCAAATATGTGCCGATATCGTCAAGGATGTCCTGCTGAGGTTTTGATAACCGTTTTGAAAGCGCACGGATCAGAGCATAGGATTTTTCATCCTCATACATCAACATTGGTTCAAATCGAAACCCAGGCGTGCCGATGTCACGCAATACCTCTTGCCACACTGCACCACCATGGACCGTGATGACAAATTCTTCGATCGCTTTGTTCACAACACCCAGCATACAGGGATCCTCCTGATGCTAGGTGTCGCGCAAAAGTTTTACGAATTGATGAACAGATTAGAAATCTGTCGGCGCGCCGCCTTCGGCCTTGCGGCGTTCCACAAAGTCTTTCAATTCCTCATGGATGGCGTCGTCCATCGGGGGGGCTTCGAAATTGTTCACAATATTTTTGTAAATGCTATGGGCCCGTTCTGGCGTCCATACAGCACCGCCCGCCTCCCATGCTTCGTAGTTTTTCCAATCCGACAGGAACGGTTGATAAAACGCGGTTTCATAGCGATCTTGAGTGTGCTGGATACCAAAGAAATGGCCATTTGGCCCAACCTCGGCGATTGCATCCAAGGCGATATCATCAGGACCGGTACCAATAATTTCGGGTTCCATATAACGTTGGATTTGCTGCAAGACTTCGCAATCCATTACGAATTTTTCGGGGCTTGCGATCAAACCTCCCTCTAACCAACCGGCTGCGTGATAGACCAAATGCGTACCCGACTGCACCGCCGCCCACAGCGAATTTGATGTTTCCCACATCGCCTGACCATCCGGCACGTTGGCCGCACATACGCCCGAGGACCGCATGGGCAGGTTATAAAACCGCGTTAATTGGCCCGTCATTTGGGTGGCGCGCATATATTCAGGTGTGCCAAACGCAGGCGCGCCCGATTTCATATCAACGTTTGACGTAAACGTCCCGATGGCGCAAGCAACACCCGGGCGGATCAGCTGGGCCAAGACGACCGCAATCAATCCTTCGGCCAAGGATTGCGCCACCGCACCTGCCATGGTCACAGGCGCCATCGCGCCGGCCAAAGTAAAGGGCGTGACAATCAAAGCTTGATTGCGGCGGGCAAGCCGCATCCAACCGTCCAACATCGGGATGTCATGTTTCAAAGGCGAGGTCGAATTGATGTTGGTATACATCTTCGGACCTTCTTCGAATTCCTCGTGCGTATGACCGCCCGCGATGCGTACCATTTCCATCACATCGTCCACACGTTCCGCGCCAAGACTATAGGCGTGGGCGACCTTATCTGTCAGCGTCAGCTTGTCATACAAAACATCAAGATGGCGAATGCTTGCATGAAGATCGACAGGTTCAACCGGATATCCGCCAACAAAATGGATACAGTTGAAATACTGGCTAAGCTTTAACAAATCGCAACACATTTCACGCGTGCCTGGCACTTTGCGACCCAAGGACATATCCCAGTAATTTGGCGGCGAGGATACGTTGCCAAACAGAATATACTCACCACCGACGATCAGCTTGCGATCAGGATTGCGTGGCGTGATTTCAAATTGCGCAGGCGCTTTTGCGATCATTTCCATCACAAAGTCGCGCCCCATGCGCACGTTTTCACCATTTATGGTGCAGCCTGCTTTTCGGAATACATCCAACGCTTCTTGGTTTAGAATTTCGATGCCAATATTCTCTAGGATTGACATCGCTCCGTTGTGAACTGCCATCACGCCTTCGGGCGTTAAGGGTTCAATCGGGCGATCCAGATTCACCGGCAAACGCCATGGCATTTGATCGATTACGGCGGTCCCACGCCGCGAAGTGTTGCCCGCGCGTCCACCGCTGCGACGACGTTTTGTGGCTAAGTCTGACATTGATCGCTCCTTGTTCCTTGCCACAAGCAAAGCCTAGGAATTACGTCCAATCCTGTCGATTCCCGACGGATTTGGTCGCATTTGGGCGCAGCGATTACGAAACCGATATCAGCGCGGGGATTTCACCAATGTCATTCAAAACCAAATCCGCATATGGATCCAGATCAGACCGCGCAGCCATCCCCGTAAGCACACCGATTGCCAGCATGCCGGCTGCACGCCCTGCCACCAAATCATGGGTGCTGTCACCCACCATTGCGCAACGCTCAGGTGAGACGCCAACATGGCGTGCACAGGCCCACAGGGGATCCGGAGTGGGCTTTGCCCCAAACCCGCTGTCAAATCCGACAATGAAATCCACAACATCTAAACAATTCGCGCGTTCCATATGCGCACGCGCCGTGCGTTCGGTGTCATTGGTCATCACTGCGACCTTTAAGCCCGCTGCGCGCAGACGTTCAAAATAGCGCCGCAAAGGAACAACTTCGGCCTGCGGCAGATTAAGCGCCATTTGCATCAATGTTTTTTCTAATTCTTCGATCGTATAACCAGGCAATTCGCTGTGAAACAATTCGGCCGCTTCACGGTTTGTCCCTGCAATCACGGGGGACGACGGTAAATAGGATTGCGTTTCCAAATCATAATGCGTGGCGATGGCCAATCGGTGTTCCAAATCCCGATCCCCTTCGGCCAAGGCCATGATCAAGCGACCGCCAAAGACATTCCATGTGGTTCCAAAATCAAACAACGTGCCATCTTTGTCAAAAATAATGGCATCTAAATCCAACCGTTGTGTCATGTCCAATGCACTGCCTCGCCGCCTGGCAATACCGCCCGTGCTTGCATCATCAGGTCAGGTTTTTCGTTATTCTCTTGGGCAAAGCGTATCACCCACTGATCATCCATTAACACAAAATCCAGCACCGCACCCAAAAATTCGGGCGATCCTGCGCCTTGTTTCAAGTCTTCTACGCTTGCGCCGCTGGCCCCCATAAAAAGGCCAATCAAATCTTCTTGGCCAACCAACCATGTCAAAACAGACAAGGCATATCGTTCCGCGACATCGCGTGAGATCATTATTTTTTCCCCTTGGAAAGGTTTTGTTAACCCAATTCAGTAAAATTTAAACAAACTTGCAACCAAAAAGGCGACAACTGTGTCGGGACATGTACTTTTGATTGGGGACGATGGGCCAGCACGAAATGCGTTGCGGGACCGTTTGCAACACGCATTGTTCAATGTTACGCCCTCTGCGCAGCTGATGACAACAGATCCAGACCAATACGATTGTATCTTGGACACCCGCAGCCATGTGGAAAGAAATACATCAATAGCGTATGAAACATTGCCCATTCTGGCCCTATGTGACCCCAAGCAGGACCTATCCACAATCTTAGGAAACACCGCAGAAGACGCACTTAGAACCCCATTTCAGGACCGAGAGTTGATCGCACGCATCCGTGCTATGATCAGACGTCGCCATGCATCGCGCGAATTAAAATTACGTGAAGGCACGAATCGGGCATTGGGATTTAATGAAAGCCCTGATATTTTTGCCCATAAAAAAACATGTTTTGTGGTGACACGTACCGGTGCGTTGCCACGCGCGCTGGCACAGGTGGATACAACCACCCTGCCCTTTATGTTTCGGGCAAAATCGCGTGAAGATTTTCAATCGCTCCTGTCCGAGCGCAATATTGATGCAGTGTTATTTGATTTTGACCTGTCCACGACGGATCAAGCCCCGAATATTCTATTGGACCTTCGTGCGCATCCGAACACGCGTTATGCCGCCATTTTGTGTATGTACGCGGCCGATCGGCTGGACAAAGCTTATGAGGCACTGGAACTAGGCGCGGATGATGTTTTTGTGGATACCGCCACAAGCGCCGAGATCCAGCACCGCATTACACTGCAATGGAATGCAAAAGATACAAATGCTGCCCTGCGCCAATCTAATCAGATTGGGTTATACGCAGCGGTGACGGATACTTTGACGGGACTATTCAATCGTCGCTATGCCATGACACATATCCAGCATTTATGCAAAGTTGCGCAAACCAAAAACGGTTCCGTTACCGCGTTAATGATCGACATAGACCATTTCAAAGCGGTCAATGATACTTTTGGTCATTTCGCAGGTGATCAGGTTTTGATCGCCGTCGCAGATACATTAAAATCGGCCGTGCGCGCATCAGACCTGGTGGCCCGCATGGGCGGCGAAGAATTCGTGATACTTTTGCCAGATATAAAAGAACGCGATGCAAAACGATTGGCCGATCGACTGTGCCAACTGGTCCGAAAAATGCAATTGGATGCGATCACAGAATCCGTCACCATCAGCATTGGCGTCTGCCGCTATGATCCAACCAGTTTAATGACCTATGTCAATCCAGATATCTTAAAACAGGCTGATACCGCACTTTACACAGCAAAGCGCAACGGGCGCGATCAGGTTTCCTATTTTACGCAATTCTAAGCCCATGTTATCGCGAACAGCGGCAGCGCGTCGCGGGCAAAACCCTTGCTTACAGGCGGAAAACAAGGGTAAACGCAATCCATACCATTGCATACGGAGGAGTGCGTCATGGGATACCGTGAGGTTTACCAAAGCTCAAAAGAGAATTCAGAACAATTCTGGTTGGATGCTGCCAAGGCCATCGACTGGGATCAATTTCCCACAAAAGCGTTACATGACGCCAACGCGCCGCTGTATGAATGGTTCACCGATGGTATGGTGAACACCTGTTATAACGCCGTTGATCGCCACGTCGAAAACGGCCGCGCCGATCAAACCGCGATCATATACGACAGCCCAATCACAGGCGTGAAAGACAAAATCACCTATGCCGAATTAAAAGACAAAGTTGCATCCTTGGCCGGCGCGATGGTGGCAAAAGGCATCACCAAGGGCGATCGCGTTATTGTCTATATGCCAATGGTCCCCGAAGCATTGGTCGCGATGTTGGCCTGTGCACGGATTGGCGCTGTTCATTCGGTTGTGTTTGGTGGATTTGCGGCAAATGAATTGGCGGTTCGCATTGATGATGCCCAGCCCAAAATGATCTTGGCCGCATCCTGCGGTTTGGAACCAAACCGCGTGGTTGAATACAAACCCCTGATCGACGGCGCGATTGAATTGGCCAGCCACAAACCCGAAACAGTGTTTATTCTACAACGCGAGCAATGCACCGCCAATCTGATCGAGGGCCGCGATTACGATTGGAACGCTGTGCAAGAAGGCATCACACCAGCAGACTGTGTTTCGGTCGAGGGAAATCATCCTGCGTATATCCTCTACACATCCGGAACAACGGGCGCGCCAAAGGGCGTTGTCCGCCCAACCGGGGGCCATCTGGTTGCGCTGAATTGGACGATGAAAAACGTCTATAACGTCGATCCCGGCGATGTGTTCTGGGCCGCGTCAGATGTGGGTTGGGTCGTTGGCCACAGCTATATCTGTTACGGTCCCTTGATCCACGGGAATACAACCATTGTGTTCGAAGGCAAACCGGTAGGCACCCCAGACGCGGGCACGTTCTGGCGGGTAATCAGCGAACATAACGTGCGCAGTTTCTTTACCGCGCCAACCGCATTCCGCGCGATCAAACGCGAAGATCCCAAGGGCGAATATAAGGCAAAATATGACCTGTCCTACCTGAACGCGCTGTACCTGGCCGGCGAACGCGCGGACCCAGATACAATCTATTGGGCCCAAAACCTGTTGGGCGTTCCTGTCATCGATCATTGGTGGCAAACCGAAACAGGCTTTGCAATTGCTGCAAACCCCTTGGGGATCGAAGCACTGCCGATCAAGGTCGGGTCCCCGTCGGTCGCGATGCCCGGCTATGACGTGCAAATCTTGGACGAAGGTGGAAATCCAATGAAAGCTGGCGAATTGGGCGCTATCGCGATCAAATTGCCCCTACCCCCCGGAACATTGCCCACGCTTTGGAACGCCGAGGAGCGGTTCAAAAAATCATACCTCACGACCTTTCCTGGTTATTACGAAACTGGTGACGCGGGCATGATCGATGAAGACGGTTATCTGTATATAATGGCGCGCACAGATGACGTGATCAACGTTGCAGGGCACCGCCTGTCGACAGGTGGAATGGAGGAAGTTCTTGCCAATCATCCTGACGTTGCCGAATGCGCCGTCATCGGTGTCAGCGATGAATTGAAAGGCCAGTTACCTGTCGGGTTCTTGTGCCTGACCACTGGCGTTAATCGCCCCCATGACGAGATCGTAAAAGAATGCGTCAAGATGATGCGTGATCAAATCGGTCCGGTCGCGGCATTTAAACTGGCCGTCGTGGTGAACCGCTTGCCAAAAACACGGTCGGGCAAAATTTTGCGCGCGATCATGGTAAAGATTGCTGACGGCAAAGACTTTAAAATGCCTGCAACGATTGATGACCCCGCAATTTTGGACGAAATATGCGAAGCGTTACAAACCATCGGCTACGCGAAATAAAAACAAAAACCCCGCCAAAAGGCGGGGTTTTTTATTTTGCTTTCGAAAGCTTATTCAACGTTCAACACAACAAAACGCGGTTGTCCGTCGCGACGCACCAATACCAACAGCGATTGGCGGCCTGCCTCGGCTGTCGCATCGATCTGCGCTTGGAAATCGTCGACCGAGCGCACCGCTTTTTGTCCGGCATCCGTGATGACATCGCCCTCTTGCATGCCTTTTTCGGCGGCATTTGTGTCGGCATCGACAGACAAAACAACAATGCCATCTACGTCTTTGGCAATTTTATATTTCTCGCGCAGTTCATCGTTCAACGTCCCAACAGCCATGCCCAATACCATGTCTGCTGTTGGCTCTGGCGCCGCCTCTGATGTGGATGCAATGTCTTCTGGTTCGGGACGTTTCCCCAAGACAACATCGATTGTCTGGCGCTTACCATCCCGCAAGACCACAGTCTTGACCGTTTTACCGACTGGCGCCGCGCCCACCAAACGGACCAATGCACCCGCGTCACCGACATCTTTGCCATCAAACATCAATATGACATCCATGCTGAGCAAGCCCGCATCCTTGGCAGGGCCATCAAAGACATCGCGAATGATGGCGCCCGCTGGGACATCCATGCCCAAGGCTTGGGCCATGTCCTGTGTCACATCGCCAATATTGACGCCCAACCAGCCACGACGCACTTCGCCAAACTCTTTCAATTGCTTTACAACAGGCTCTACAACTTTCGATGCCATCGAAAATCCAATGCCGATCGATCCACCGGTCGGTGACATAATCGCCGTGTTCACACCGATGACGTCACCATCCATGTCAAACAACGGACCGCCCGAATTGCCGCGGTTGATGGCCGCATCTGTTTGGATAAAATCATCGTAGGCACCAGATAATTCGCGGTTACGCGCAGAAATGATCCCTGCAGACACCGAAAAACCCTGACCAAGGGGGTTACCCATCGCCATTACCCAATCCCCGACACGCGCAACATCACTGTCGCCAAAATCGACAAACGGCAATGCGTCACCTGCCTCGACCTTGAGCAAGGCAATATCAACGTTTTTATCGCGCCCAACCAACGTTGCCGGCAGCTCTTTGCCATCAAAAAACTCGATCATTATTTCATCTGCGCCATCGATCACGTGGTTGTTGGTGACGATATAGCCATCCTCTGAAATAACAAACCCTGACCCCAACGCATTCGCGCTGCGGGGGCGACCTTGGCGATCTGTAAAGTCACGGAACAAATCTTCGAACGGGCTGCCTTCGGGCACAATACCTTGAGGGCCGATCTGTGTCGCCACTTTGGTCATTGTGGTAATATTAACAACCGCTGGGCTAACCTTTTCGACAAGATCTGCAAAGGTTTCTGGCGCGCCGCGCGCGGCGGCTGTGACGACTTGCATCACCAAAAGTGCCAGGGCCAATAGGCCAAAACCTAAAATACGTTGCGTCTGATCAGGCATGCTAAGTGCAATGGCTTTTTGTGACATTGATCTGTTTTTCATTTTAATCAACGGCATTTTGTAAACTCCTAACTGTCAAAGCATTTAACCCATGCTCACTCTACAATGTAGATTTTCTATTGAGCGCGACAAGGTACTGAAACATATAGTCATATAAATGTGAAGGGGCGTTAACTTAGGCAAAGGCCCGTGCCAGCCAAAGGGAAAATGCCCCAATCAAAACAACGCAAATCCCGAAAAATCGGCGTTTTTCGATTGAAATAGATGCCAATAGCGCCAACATCTGTTCAATCGCACGAGGGGCCAGCACATAGGCCAGCCCCTCAAAAATTAGGAATAATCCCAATCCCCAAAGCAGATCATGCATTATTTCTTGCCTTGATCCGATTTCAGATAGTTAAAAAATTCGGAGTCAGGTGACATAACCATCGTCGAATTTTTGCCCTGCAATGCGGTGCGATAGGCAGTCAATGACCGATAGAATTCAAAGAATTCTGGATCCGCACCATAGGCCTTGGCAAAGATCGAGTTCCGTTCGGCATCTGCCTGACCGCGAATAATTTCGCTTTCGCGTTTTGCCTCGGACACGATTTCAACTTGGGTACGATCGGCCAACGCGCGCACGCGCTGTGCTGCTTCGTTACCACGCGCGATTTCATCGGCGGCTTCGCGTTCGCGCTCTGCACGCATACGCGCGAAGGTCGCCTCGAGGTTCGCTTGCGGTAAATCGGTCCGTTTCAAACGCACGTCAACGATTTCAATCCCGATCGGTATCGATTTTTGAATCGCACCGTTCAAAATACGCTGCATCAGGGCCGCACGATCTGAACTTAGGATATCGTTTGATGTTACCGAACCCAAAACCTGACGTAATTCATTGCGCAAAATACCGTCTAAACGGCTTTCAGCGGCCAACGTACCACCCGTACCAACCGCTTCCCGGAATTGGTTCAGGTCAGAAATACGGTAACGCGCAAACGCATCAACAACCAAACGACGATCATCCAAAGGTGTAACCTCAAGCGGATCGATATCGCGGCTTAGGATGCGCGCATCATAAAAAACGACTTCTTGAACGAAGGGGAGCTTGAAGGACAGACCGGGGTCTTCTTTGACGGCAACCACACGGCCAAATTGCAAGACCAACGCTTTGTTACGTTCATCAACAATAAAGATTGAGGACAGCGCAAGAAACGCGATACCTGCGATCAACGGTAAGAATAACTGAGCTTTACGCATTATTTTGGCTCCCGCTGAAGTTGGTTAAGAGGCAGATATGGGACAACGCCCTGACCGCCTGACTGTTCATCAATGATCACTTTTTCCAAGCCACCCAAGACATCTTCCATTGTTTCGATGTAAAGACGTTTCCGTGTCACCTCAGGTGCTTTTGAATATTCGGTCAAAATCGCCTCGAAACGGCTGGCTTCACCGGTTGCGCCGTTCACGACTTGGGCACGATAGGCTTCTGCCTCTTCCAAGACCTGCGCGGCTTCACCACGCGCTTGTGCCGTCACACGGTTGGCATAAGCGTCCGCTTGTTTTTCCAAACGATCGCGTTCTTGTTCAGCCGCTTGCACTTCGCGGAAGGCGTCGATGACTTGGGACGGCGGATCAGCACGGTCAAAGTTGACGCGCACGACGTTCACACCGCTTTCATAGCTGTCCAAGGTCGATTGGATCAGTTCCTGCAAACGCGATTCAATAGACGCACGATCACGGTTTAGGATTGGCGCCAATTCAGATTGTGCAATAATTTCGCGCATCGCGGATTCTGCAACCGCACGAATGGTTGGCCGCGGATCACGAAGGTTGAACAAATATTTTGCAGGATCAGAAATGTTCCAAACAACCTCAAAGTCGATGTCGACGATGTTTTCATCACCTGTCAGCATCAATCCTGCTTCGGAACCGCGTCCACCTACGCCGATCTGTTCGGTTTGCTCGCGCGTTACAGGTAGCACTTCGCGTGTCACAAGAGGCCAGGGTGCAAAGTTCAAACCGGGATTTCCGATAAAAGAATATGCCCCCAGAAACAGTTCGACTGATTTCTCTTCTGGTTTGACAGTATACACGCTTGAAAAGCCCCAAAGCGCCACAGCGGCCAGCGCGATCAGGCCAATGGTCCCACGACCAAAACCGCCATTTTGCGATCCGCCGCTGGTGCCGCGATTATTACCGCCCCCCATCAGAACGCGAAATTGATCTTGGCCTTTACGAAATAGATCTTCGACTTCGGGTGGCATTTGTCCCTGTGGCCGGTTGGGGCGATTGCGATCATTTGAACCTGAGTTATCCGCGCCGTCTTGCCCGCGTCCCCCAGATCCGCCGCCCCACGGGCCGCCGTTGTTTCCTGTCATTCGGTTTCCCTTTATCGTGTTTTTAACATTCACCCTATAACTGGGTATTTAATATCACTTATCAAGTGCTTCTTGTCGGATTTCTTAGCGTGACCAGCTCTTCTGACATGGTCGGATGTACGGCGATAGTGCGATCAAAATCTTGTTTTGTTGCACCCATTTTGATTGCAATCCCAACCAATTGAATCATTTCACCGGCTGCATGGGCGACGATATGACAGCCCAATACCTTTTGCGTCGGCTTGCAAACAACCAGCTTCATGAACACTTTTTCATCATGTCCTGCAAAGGCTTGGCGCATTGGCTTGAACGATGTTGTATAGACGTCGATGGGGCCTTGGGCGGCCGCATCTTCTTCGCTTAGGCCGACAGTGCCCATTTCGGGCTGCGTGAAAATTGCGGTCGGGATAAGGTCATGATCGAGCTTTGTCGGGTTGCCTTTGAACACGGTTTCCACAAAGGCCATGCCTTCGCGGATGGCAACCGGGGTAAGGTTCGCACGGTTCGTAATGTCGCCGACAGCATAGATCGAGGGCACAGCCGTTTGTGAATAGTCATCAACAATGACCTGTCCCTTGGACCCCAGTTCAACGCCCAGCGCTTCTAGCCCCAAATTGTCGGAATTGGGGGCGCGTCCTGTGGCAAACATAACGTGATCCACATGATGCAAATCTCCGTTTGTATCGGTCACAATACGTGTGTCCCCATCGCGTTTGATTGACACAAGATTAACGCCCACACGCAGATCAACACCACGTCCGCGCATCGCATTGGCGACATAGGCACGCGCCTCGTTGTCAAATCCACGCAAGATTTGGTCACCGCGATAAAGCTGAGTTGTGGCCACACCTAACCCATTCATAATGCCCGCAAATTCAGACGCGATATAGCCGCCGCCCACAATCATGATCGATTTTGGCAGCGTTTCTAACAAGAAAATATCGTTTGACGTGAGTGCGTGTTCGATACCCGGTAAATCAGGCAGGACCGGCCGTCCCCCTGTTGCCAACAAAATATGTCGCGCAGTTTTGCGTGTCCCATCCGACAATTCAACAGTATGCGGGTCAACTACAACGGCGCGCGCATCGAATGTTTCAACGCCCGAATTTTTCAAAAGTGATCGATAAATGCCCTCTAGGCGATCCAGCTCGGCATGCAGTTTTGTGCGAAAGACGCTCCAATCAAAACCATTTTCCGACATATCCCAGCCATATGCGCAGCCGTCTTGGACCGCTGCGGGAAATTCAGACGCATAGACCATGATCTTTTTCGGAACACATCCGCGGATCACACAGGTCCCGCCATAGCGATCCTCTTCGGCAAGCGCGACCTTTGCACCTGTTTCGCCTGCTGCGACACGGGCAGCACGGACCCCGCCAGATCCGCCGCCAATCACAAAAAGATCATAGTCAAAAGCCATATCAATCCCCAATATCGGCAAACAAGTTGGTCTCTGCCAACGGCATCATTTGCGTGACCTCTGTTGCTGTGCCGTCTTTCCATTCTGTCGTGACACTACCGTCAGCATTTCCAACAATGACTGCGGAACAAATATTTATGAACAATCCGTTTTCAACCACCCCAGGCAATTGATTAAGCGCGCGCGACAGCGCGACGGCGTCCGTAATTGCCCGCATTTTCAGATCGAGAATGTAATTGCCTTCGTCGGTAACAAACGGCACACCGTCATTTTTACGCAATGAAATTTCGACACCAGAATAGCCTAGGTCACCCAATACACCACCAATCAACTTGGTTGTTGCATTCGCGCCGAACTTCAAGATTTCGACAGGTAAAGGAAAGGCCCCCAAAACATCAACCCGCTTTGACGCATCCGCGATCACGACCATCTTATCAGATCCGATTGCGACGACCTTTTCTTGTAAATGTGCCCCTCCGCCGCCTTTGATCAGGGTAAAGTCGGCATCAAATTCATCGGCCCCATCAATAGTCAAATCCAACCAGCCAGCTTGGTCTAGCGTGATCACCTCGATGCCTTCTTCACGCGCTTGGGCGGCAGTGCGCGATGATGTCGGCACGCCTTGGATTTGCAACCCCTCTTCGCGGACCATTTTGCCCAAATGCTTGACCAGCCAATAGGCGGTTGAACCCGTCCCCAATCCGACCTTCATGCCTGATTTGACCATTTGCGCAGCACGCAAAGCACAGACATATTTGCCGCGCTCTGCAGGTGATAGATCGTTGAACATGTGCAAACTCCGCTTTGTTTGATCTGCTTATAAGAAACATCCCCCCAAAGTGCGAGTACCTTTTAACGAAAAGTGTCAGCTTCCATCAGCCGTGGCTTGTTTCCGATAAGAAACGTCGCAATTAGAGTGTTCAGTTTCAGAATCTAAGACTATAGGAACGCTATGACCTATACACTTCATTACGCCCCAGATAACGCATCTTTGATCGTCCGCCTCGCCCTTGAGGAATTGGGCGTGCCATACCATGCGCTTTTGGTGGATCGGCGTAAAAACGCACAAAAGTCCAAAGCATATCTGGCGTTGAACCCATCTGGGCGCATCCCAGTGTTGGAAACGATGGATGGCCCGATATTTGAAACGGGGGCAATCTTGATGTGGCTGGTCGACCAACATCAGGCACTTGGACCCGCCCCGACAGACGCCGAACGGCCAATGTTCTTATCATGGTTGTTTTATGTCTCAAATACATTGCACCCAGATTTGATCGCACTTTTTTATCCCGAACGCTATGCGGATCCAGACACAGGTACCGATTTTAACCTGCGGACGCAAAACCGGGTCGATGCCGCGTTTCGCTTGATTGATGCGGCCTATCCGAACTGGGGCGCGCCTGATGCCGCGACAAATGTCATCGAACTTTACGTCGCAACTGCGCTGCGTTGGTGTCAATTATATCCCATCTCGGCCTGCAATTGGTTCGATATTTCCGACTATCCCGCCCTATTCGCGATGGCAAATAAATTGGAACAGCGCCCCGCGATACACGCGGCGATTTTGGCCGAAGGCCTTAACGAAACGCCCTTTTCTTGCGCACAATATGCCACCCTACCCGAAGGATCAGCAGTCTAATGTTTCTCTCTGTTTTTGAAATATTCAAAGTGGGCGTTGGCCCGTCATCATCCCACACGATGGGCCCAATGGTGGCCGCGGGGCGCTTTTTGGATCGCTTGCGCAATTCACCGTTCAAGCCGCACGGCCTAAAGGCCAGCCTGCATGGTTCATTGGCGTTTACCGGCGTTGGTCACGCAACAGATCGTGCGACGATTCTTGGCTTGGCAGGTATATTGCCTGATACCTACGACCACGAAGCGGCCGAAACAATTTTATCAGCTATTCACGCGACAGGTGTGATCCTGCCGCCAGACTTGGGCGAATTGAAATTTGATCCCAAAACCGATTTGGAATTTGACTATGGTCCCGCCCTTACGGGCCACGCAAATGGTATGGTGATCATGGCGACCGATGCGCAGGGCGATGTCATTTTGCGCGAAGTCTATTATTCAATCGGCGGCGGCTTTGTGTTGACCGAAGCAGAATTGGCACAAGGCAAAGCCACAGACGAAGGCGACCCGGTTCCGTTTCCCTTTAAGACCGCCGCAGAAATGTTAGATATGGCACGCGCATCCGGAAAATCGATCGCGCAAATGAAACAGGCCAATGAAATTTCACGCCGGGGACATCAAAACTTTACCGACGGCGTGGCACGCTTATGGTCAGTTATGGACGGATGTATCGAACGCGGTTTGGCCACCGACGGTATCCTGCCCGGTGGATTGGGTGTAAAGCGTCGCGCCAAGGGCATTTATGATGCGCTTTTGGCAGAACGCGGAATGAACCTAAGCGCGCCCCACACCATCAATGATTGGATGAGCGTTTACGCAATGGCCGTAAACGAAGAAAATGCGGCAGGTGGTCAGGTTGTAACGGCTCCGACGAATGGTGCAGCGGGTGTTGTACCCGCAGTCATTAAATATTACCTCGAACACGTTCCAGGCGCGAGCAAATCGAATATCAAAGATTTTCTGCTGACTGCAGCGGCGATTGGTGGATTGGTGAAATTCAACGCCTCGATCAGTGGCGCAGAAGCAGGCTGTCAAGCCGAAGTCGGCAGCGCCGCGGCAATGGCCGCAGCAGGATTATGCGCCGTAATGGGCGGCACACCTGAACAGGTTGAAAATGCGGCGGAAATCGCGCTTGAACATCATCTTGGCATGACCTGTGATCCCGTCAGGGGATTGGTCCAAGTGCCCTGTATCGAACGGAATGGGTTGGGCGCTATCAAGGCGGTATCCGCCGCAAGTCTTGCTCTGCGTGGCGATGGTACCCACCTTGTGCCGCTGGACGCCTGCATTGAAACCATGCGCCAAACCGGCGCAGACATGAGCGAAAAGTACAAAGAAACCTCTCTTGGTGGTTTGGCCGTTAACGTACCGAATTGTTAAAGAACCCTACAAAACGGCATCGCGTGTCGAAAATAGCACAGATTTTGCGACACGCGATCGATACCGCCACAGCATGGCACACGTAAAAACATACACCCCTTCACAGGACCGCATTGTCCTTGGCGTCGCTCTTATGGTTGCGTTTTGCGTAACGGCCCCCGTTTTGGACATGTTTTCAAAATTGGCCGCGGCGCAAATTCCGGTGGGCCAAATCACGACTGCCCGCTTTATTGTGCAGGCCATAATTATGTTGCCAGTCATGATCTTGGTGCGCGACCCTTTGATCCTGCCGCGGCGATTGGTGCCCGCTTTGATCTTGCGATCGATATTTTTAATCGCTTCGACCTATTGTTTTGTGGCTGCGATTTCGGTGATGCCAATCGCCGACGCGCTGGCAATCGCATTTATTGAACCGTTTCTTTTACTGTTGGTGGGCAAATATGTATATGGCGAAACGGTAGGGCCACGGCGCCTTGGTGCTAGTGTTGTGGGCTTTATCGGGGTAATCCTTGTGATCCAACCCAGCTTTGCAGCGTTTGGAGCAGTGGCGCTTTATCCTTTGGGAACAGCGGTGTTTTTTGGACTGTACATGTTGGCGACCCGTCGTATTTCGCGCAACATGTCCGCCATCGGCATGCAGTATCACACCGCTTGGATTGGCGCGGTGATGTGCCTGCCCATTCTTGTGATCGCCGATGGATCTGGCATCGTCGCATTGGATCCTGTGATGCCAAGTGGTATATTTTGGCTGTGGCTGTTTGGCGTGGGTGCGGCCGCGGCGTTATCACATATCTTTATGAGCTATGCGCTAAGCTATGCCCCCTCATCGACCTTGGCCCCTTTACACTATTTGGAAATCGTCAGTGCCGTAGCATTGGGATATTTGGTGTTTGGAGATTTGCCCAATCGCGTCGCTGTCTTGGGGATGATCATCATCATTAGTTCCGGCCTATACGTGATTTACAGAGAGCAAAAAGTCGCCCGCGCGGCGCAGCTTTAAGTTGCAATGTTAACACTTTCGTCCTAGCCTCGGACCATGAAGCAAGACAAGCCGACACTTGGCATCCTTTTGATGCTGCTCTTTTGTATTTTCGCCCCGTTGGGGGATGCCTATGCCAAAATTCTTGGGGGTACGGTTCCGCTTGCCGAACTGGTTTTCTTGCGATTTTTGATCCAAGCGGTTGTCTTGGTTCCTTTGGCCTATGTCACGAAACGGCCGATGAAACTGTCAGGACGCGTGTTCGCCTTTGCCTGGTTACGGGTCATTTTGCATATCATCGGGATCGCGTCGATGTTTGCGGCGTTGCAATATTTGCCTTTGGCCGACGCGGTCGCAATCGCGTTTGTCATGCCGTTCATTCTGTTGCTGCTTGGCCATTTTTTATTGGGCGAAGAGGTGGGCTTGTATCGATTAATCGCCTGCCTTGTGGGGTTTGCGGGAACATTGATGGTCATCCAACCATCGTTTCAACAAATTGGCATGCCTACGCTGTTGCCGCTGGTCGTAGCAGTTGTTTTTTCGGGCTTTATCCTTACGACGCGGCAAATTTCAACAGACACAGATCCAATCGGTCTACAAGCGATCAATGGCGTTATGGCAATCGTGCTGATTGGACCCGTATTATTTTTGATGTCTGACAGCGGGCTGGATGTCTTTCGTCTAATTGCCCCGGCCTCTGATCAACTTGTAATGATCCTAACTTTGGGGGCCATTGGAACTTTGGCGCATCTTTTGATGACATGGTCGCTG
>Ga0181606_10001479_pt1 | contig 20597 bp, 17 predicted proteins | sample 041ome_10_FD_132994 | JGI IMG/M metagenome (GOLD analysis project Ga0181606, IMG submission 132994) | Coastal salt marsh microbial communities from the Groves Creek Marsh, Skidaway Island, Georgia - 041412US metaG (megahit assembly) | ecosystem: Environmental > Aquatic > Marine > Intertidal... | reverse complement strand
GAGAGACCAGTCGACAGACGATTCCACCGTATCTGTACCTTCGCCCTTACGCTCGGAAACCCGGTCACGCACGTTGTCGACTATAAACGTATCGTCCCCGGCACCACCGTACATGCGATCCCGGCCTTCTCCACCATCGAGCATGTCGTCGCCACGGCCACCACTAAGGTTATCATTCCCGGAGCCACCCTCGAGAGTGTCGTTTCCAGCATCACCGGTTAGCCGGTCGTTGCCTGCGCCACCCTGAAGAATGTCGTTATCGTCGCCGCCATACAGTTTGTCGTTGCCGCTACCGCCATTGAGAGTGTCGGCGCCGTCGCCACCATATAGCTTGTCATGGCCGGTACCGCCGATCAGCGTGTCTTTGCCATCGCCACCACTCAGATGGTCGTTACCAGCCCCACCATCGAGCTTGTCGTCACCGGCATCGCCATACATTTTATCGTGGCCGCTGCCGCCAGCCATCGTATCGGCGCCATTGCCGCCATACATGCGGTCATTACCGGAACCGCCATCCATATTGTCTTCGCCGTCGCGGCCATACATCCGGTCATGGCCCGCACCGCCCGACATCTGGTTATCGGCCTCGTCGCCATTCAGCTTGTCGTTCCCACGACTTCCATTGATCTCATTGGGAGAAGCCGCCTGTTCCGGCTGCCCGCCATCATTTCGGGCTTTGATCGTCTCAATGAGATTGCGGACATAGCTGTTGAAGCTGCTGAAGAAACTGCCGAAGTTGAAATTCCAGAACATAGCTACCTGCCTTGCTTTACTCGTTACTCAGTAAACGCGATCTATCGGAACATCCTGAACCGCAAAGAACGCAAAAACTCCACCTAACAGAATAAATTTATTCTCTGGAACTAAAAATTTCAAGTATTAAATCGAAAATAGGCGAACTATCGCATCCAAGACTATTCAAAATTGGATAAATTTTTATTATTTACATTAAATAAAGTTATTATATAAATTTTTATCTAATTTTTATCAGATTTATACTAACACGCAATACCCGGTATTTTCCGGCAGATTTCTTCGTCGCCATCGCTCTCGCGAAACCCTGCAGCCTTCGGACAAACCATACCGGATGGATTTCGGGCAACCTGCACTCGATTGGTAAATTTTCCGGAAAGCATGTTCATCAATGCAATCTTGACCAACATAGATTGGCAGACATTGCCGAAAACACGGCCTTTGTGGCGCTCCCATAGATGAACACCGGGTGATAGTCAGGGAAGATCGAGCCGAACTATAATAGCCGCCGTCGCTATCACCGCCCTGTCATCCCCGGTTTTGGTCGGCACATCCTGTCCGCCACTTACCGCATTGGCCGTTACCTGACCGTAGGGCAGCGTTTTAGCAACCGCCTCGATATCGACCGCCGCCGGGTCCTGAACCCCTACCGTTACCTCCACATGCATATCGTCCGGCGCTATTTCCAGGGATTTTAGCATCGTAAGTGAGCTGTGATGAATGGCATCCTGGACCGCACGGATAGCGGCTTTCGTATAATCGCCGCCATGCAGATCATTCCCCATGCCTATTTCCAGTACCATGCGTTTAAGCGCCATCGTCTATTTCCTCTTTGTTTACCGGCCCGCAGACTGCCCCTATCGGCAACAAAGCGCAAAATCGGGTTGCCCACCGCCGAAACCCGGCTAGACTCCGCCCACAAGACGAAAGAGAAAACATGACCGATTATTGGCTGAGCAAACTGTTCTTTGATATCCAGGCCCCCGCGAATCTTTCGAAATGGAAAGCAGACCCGGAGAGCTTTCTTCAGGACTACCCGCTCAGCGACGATATGCGCGCGGCGGTGCTGTCCGACAATCTTGAAGCGATCGCACCCCACGTGAATGCCTATCTGTTGCGCTTCTATTTCAGCATTTCGGGCATGAAAGACGATGAAATGCTTGCCCGGCTGCATGCGATGAAACCGGATGCCGCCCGCCCCAACCAGGAAAACACTCAACATGGCTGAATTCGTCGGCGCCTTTGCCACCTCTCACGGCCCACTGATCGCCCGCGAATGGGACGTTCTTCCCGAAGGGCCGAAGGCCAAGCTCACGGCAGCTTTTGATGAAACCGGCCGGCGCCTGAAAGCGCTGGAACCGGACGTTCTCGTGATACTGTCACCGGATCACTGGGTAAACTTCTTTATCGACAACCTGCCGAGCTTTTGTATCGGTATCGGGGAAGAACATGACGGCCCGCCGGAACCGTTCATGAAACCCGTCTATCCGCATAAAATACTGCCCGGTCACCCGGCATTCGGCCGCCACCTGCTGGACACCGCGCTGCGCAGCGATTTCGACCCGGCGATCTCCCACCGCCTGACGCTGGATCACGGCTTTTGCGTGCCTCTCTGGCGCATGGGTATCGACCCGGCACTCCCGATTGTGCCTATCACCGTGAACCAGCTCGAAGAGCCCCTGCCGACGCTGCGACGCTGCATCGCCTGGGGCCGGATGCTGCGCAAGGCCATTGAGAGTTTTCCGGGGGATCTGCGCGTTGCAGTCCTCGGCACCGGCGGGCTCAGCCATTCGATCGGTGAACCGACCATGGGTGAAATAGACGAGCCGTTCGACCGGGTCTGCATCGATCTGTTCACCAACGCCGATGACGACGCGCTGGCTGACGGGCTGGAACGCGCGCTGGCGTCGACGGGCAATGGCGCAGAGGAAGTCCGCGACTGGGTGATCGCCCATGCGGTTGCCGGCAGCCAGGGCTTCGGCCTGATATATTACACGCCTATTCCCGAAGTCTATATCGGCTGCGGCATGGCAGAGTGGCGACCTGCGGCTTAATGATGGGCGGGTTTATCGACCTTGAATCCCCTGACGGGCATACGTTCAAAGCTTATCTTTCCGTCCCGCACGACAAGCCGAAAGGTAATATCGTCGTCGGAATGGAAATGTACGGCGTAAACGGTTACCTGCAGGGCGTTTGCGACGCGTATTCTCGGGATGGCTACATCGCCCTGGCGCCAGCGCTGTTCGACCGGTTTGAACCCGGCCTCACCTCGCCGTATGACGACGCCGGCAGCGCGCTCGGCAAGGAGCTTTCCGCCCGCACTGATCACGCTCATACGATGATGGATGTCGGAACCTCGGCCGCATACCTGCGCGGAAAGTCTCCGGGCGTGGCGACTGTCATAACCGGGTACTGTTTCGGCGGGACCGTCTCCTGGCTAGCGGCGTGCCGCGGCGGGTTTGATGGAGCCGTTATCTATTACGGCTCCGACATGTGTGACTACCCGGCAGAGGTGCCTAACTGCCCTGTCATATGCCATGTCGGCGATATGGATACGGCTGTGCCGCCCACCGATGTGGCAGCTTTCCGCGAAAAACGCCCAGAACCGCGCTGGTACGTTTATCCCGGTGCCCAGCATGGCTTTGACAACGCCACCCGCCCGGTTCGCTATCACGCCGAGGCCGCCGCGCTAGCACGGGAACGGACGCTGGTGTTTCTGGCCGAGGTTTCAGGCGGCTAGATAATCCCGCTCGCGGAGGCGGCTATCCGAAGGTTTCGTAGATGTTGCCCCCGACAAACAAAAAACCCGGCGCAAAGCGCCGGGTTTTCTACCTGTGGGACTAGCACAGGAATCAGGCGCTATGCCCAAATATCTTCCCAGGAGCCCTGGGTCGCTGCCTTCGAATATTCCGTCGAGCGGTTTTCGAAGAAATTGGTGTGTTCCATGCCGTTCAGCATTTCATCCATCCACGGCAGCGGGTTTTTCTCCAGCCGGTAGATCGGCTGCAGACCAAGCTGGGTAAGACGGCGGTCGGCAATATAGCGGATATACTGCTTCACTTCCGAACCCGCAAGGCCTTCAACACCACCAAGCTCGAACGCCAGGTCAATAAACGCATCCTCGTGCTCGACCATTTCCGAGCAGGTCACATAAAGCGACCGCTGGAACTCTTCGGTCCAGATTTCGGGATTTTCCGAAATAAAGGTGCGGAACAGCTTGATGATCGATTCCGTATGCAGGCTTTCATCGCGCACCGACCACGAAATGATCTGCCCCATGCCCTTCATCTTGTTGAAGCGCGGGAAGTTCATCAGGATCGCAAAGCTGGCAAAGAGCTGCAGGCCTTCAGTAAAGGCACCAAACACTGCCAGTGTCTGCGCGACGTTCTCTTTGGTCGACACGTCGAACTTGTGCAGATAATCGACCTTGTCCTTCATTTCCTTGTAGTGAAGAAACGCCTGGTATTCGGTTTCCGGCATGCCGATCGTATCAAGCAGATGCGAATAGGCAGCAATATGAACCGTTTCCATGTTCGAAAACGCCGAAAGCATCATCTGCACTTCGGTCGGCTCGAAGACGCGCGAATACTGCTTCATATAGCAGTTGGCCACTTCGATATCGGACTGGGTAAAGAACCGGAAAATCTGGGTGAGCAGATTGCGTTCCTCTGCCGTCATCTTGTTGTGCCAGTCCTTGACGTCATCGGCCAGCGGCACCTCTTCCGGCAACCAGTGGACACGCTGCTGCATAAGCCAGGCATCATATGCCCAAGGATAACGGAACGGTTTGTAGACCGGATTGGCTTCAAGTAACGACATTCTTCACTTCACTCCCTCGCCTTCTCCCCCATAGGAGAAGGGTATTTTCCCGAATGGCCGTCAGGCTACTGACAACTCAGGCATTCTTCATAATCGTTATCGTTTTCATCCGACGCGGCCAGCGGCAGCGGCTGAATGGCGCCATCAACGGGCAGTACCAGCCCGCCCGTTGTCGGGGCCGCTGTGGCACCCGTAACCGACAGGCTCGCATGGCTTTCCGCCCGCGCAACCGACCGTGACCGGCAGTAATAAAGCGATTTCACGCCCTTTTGCCATGCACGCCAGTGAACATCGTGGAGCGTCTTTTTCTCCACGTCAGCCGGCAGGAAGACATTCAGCGACTGGGACTGGCAGATATATTCCGCCCGGTCGCCCGCATGATCGATCAACCACCGCTGATCGATCTCGAACGCGGTCTTGAAGGTGTCTTTTTCATCATCGGACAGGAAATCCAGATGCTGGACAGACCCTTCGCGGACCGTGATCGACGACCATGTGTCGTCGTCATCCATGCCTTTTTCCGCCAGAAGCGCTTTGAGGAACTTGTTACGGACGCTGAACGAACCGGAAAGGGTCTTATGCGTGTAGGCATTCGCCGCGTTAGGCTCGATCCCCGGGGAAGAGCCACCGCAGATGATCGAGATCGACGCCGTCGGCGCAATCGCCATCTTGTTCGAGAACCGCTCCATAATGCCGTATTCAGCGGCATCGGGGCACGGCCCACGTTCTTCGGCGAGCGTCACCGACGCGGCATCTGCGCCTTCCTTGACCTGCTTGAAAATACGCTTGTTCCAGACCTTCGCCATGACCGATTCCATCGGAATGTTCTGGCTCTGCAGGAAGGAGTGATATCCCATCACCCCAAGCCCGACGGAGCGTTCGCGCATCGCGGAATACTTGGCGCGCTCCATTGAATCGGGGGCACGGTCAATAAAGTCCTGAATGACGTTATCAAGGAAGCGCATGATGTCTTCGATGATCGTCGGATGATCTTTCCATTCCATATAGGTTTCGAGGTTCAGCGACGACAGACAGCACACAGCCGTCCGTTGTTCGCCGTGCTTGTCTATCCCCGTCGGCAGCGTGATCTCACTGCACAGGTTGGACATTTTGACCTCGAGCCCGGCAAGCTTGTGATGCTCCGGGATCGCCTTGTTAACGTGATCGATATAGAGGAAATAGGGCTCGCCGGTTTCGATCCGCGTCGACAGCATGCGAATCCAGAGGCTACGGGCGGAAACCTTGCGGATAACCGCCTGATCTTTCGGGCTTTTCAGCCCCCATTCCTCGTCATTTTCAACGGCGCGCATGAACTCGTCGGGGATGATGATCCCGTGATGCAGGTTCAGCGCTTTACGGTTCGGATCACCACCGGACGGGCGGCGCAGTTCGATAAATTCTTCAATTTCGGGATGATCGACGCGGATATAGATCGCCGCGGAGCCACGCCGGAGCGAACCCTGCGAAATCGCCAGGGTCAGCGAGTCCATAACGCGGATGAAGGGAATGATGCCGGACGTCTTGCCGTTCGCGCCGACTTTTTCACCAATCGACCGCAAGTTGCCCCAATAAGAACCGATGCCGCCGCCGAGTGAGGCAAGCCAGACATTCTCGTTCCACAGGTTGACGATGCCATCCAGGCTGTCAGTGGCTTCGTTCAGGAAGCAGGAAATCGGCAGACCGCGTTCCGTGCCGCCATTGGACAGAACAGGTGTCGACGGCATGAACCACAGGTTCGACATGTAGTCGTAAATACGCTGGGCATGCGCGGAATCATCCGCAAAGTGGCATGACACGCGTGCAAACAGGTCCTGATACTCTTCGTCGGGCATCAAATAGCGGTCTGTCAGCACAGCCTTGCCGAAATCTGTCAGATTTGCGTCTCGATCACGCTCAATCTTTACTGAGATACCTCTTTTCGACTGGAAAAGATCATGTTCCGTCTGCACCAGATCTAGCACTGCCAACCTCCTTCTAAATACGACTCGTCAGGGGGCAGTTAGCTTGTCCTGCGCGAACGTACCCCCTCGGATATCCGCGCCGGCTGGCAGGTTTAGGTTGCTGTCTGGTAACGGCAAAAAATGGCCGTTTTCCGGTATTTGCACCCCGCCCCGCGGCCCGAAAAGTATCCACATGCCTCTGTGGATAACTCTAACCGGTGGCCGCGACGTCGGAGTGTGCATCAACATCTAGGGCACCGTCAATCAAAAAGGGCTAAATGATGATATATCCACAACATGTTGTGGATATCCTGTGAGAACGGCAGAATTCAGCAGGTTCTAAAAACGGGGATACCTGTGCATTAAATTTCCCGGCCCCGCTATGCCCATTCAAGACCCATTTCAGTCCTGTTTTCGATTCGTTAGACAAATGAAGGATTCGTTCAGCGCGCTTTAAGGCAACGCTCGAAAGCCGCCAGAGTTTCTTCCGACACGTGATGCTCCAGGCCCTCTGCATCGGCACGGGCGATTTCCTCGCTGACGCCGATCGCCGTCAGGAATTCGACAACGATCTGATGACGCCGCCGGGATGCTTCTGCAACCCGCCTGCCGTCCTCGGTGAGGAAAATCGCGCGATAGGGCTGGGTTTTGATCCAGCCGGTCTCTTTCAGCCGGCCGATCATGCGCGCCACGGTCGGCGTGGTCACGCCAAGCCGCTTGGCGATATCGACAGAACGTGCCTCGCCTGTCGAATCAATCAGGTCGGCAATCAACTCGACATAATCCTCCATCACCTCGCTCTGGCGCGCTGCGCGCACCTGACGGTGATGATCTGCCTGCTTGTGAGGCTCCGGCAGGACCGGGGCTACCGGCGGCCGTTTGTCTGAAGGATCTATTTTCAGTTTACCTGACATGTTGCCACTATGCCGCAACCGGGTGTCCGTGCCAACGGACCGAAGCAACACCATATTCTCTATCCGGCTTGATCATGGGGGCCTCAAGGTCCTAGTTATCTTATGTGAAGAGGATCACACGCCATGTCAAAGCGCAGGCCCGGAAAATCAATCGCTTCTGAACAACCATTGGATCGCCGCAGTTTCCTGTCATCGGCTGCCGCGTCAGGGATTGCGCTTTCGCTCTGCATGGCCCCGGCCCGCGCCGGCAAATATCCCGATGCGGAACCACCTATTCTGCGCTTCATCCCCGGAACGGCGGAGCGTATCCCGGCCATCGGAATGGGCACGTGGATTACGTTCAACGTCGGCAACAGCCGACGCCTGAGAGACGCACGGGCAGAAGTACTGAGGACATTTTTCGACCGCGGCGGGACGGTTGTCGATTCATCTCCAATGTACGGATCGTCCGAAGATGTCGTCGGATACTGCCTCGACAGGATCGGCAGGCGGCAGTCTCTTTTCAGCGCCACCAAGGTCTGGACACCGCTGATCGGCGACGGCGAAGAGCAGATGAGCGCGTCCCGGCAACTCTGGGGTATCGAAAAGTTCGACCTGATGCAGGTCCACAACCTGGTCAACTGGGAAGGTCACCTGGAAACACTCGACGAAGACAAAAGGGCCGGCCGCATACGTCATATCGGCATCACGACGTCACATGGCAGCAGGCACAGCCAGATGGCCCGCGTTATGACCGACCCTCGCGTAGATGCCGTCCAGTTCACCTATAATGTCGTTGACCGGGCAGCCGAACAGCGTCTGCTGCCGCTAGCAGCTGAGAGAGGCCTTGCGGTGGTGATCAACCGGCCATTCCAGCGTGGCGCGCTTTTTCGCCGTTTTGGCAGACACCCGCTGCCCGAATGGGCCGATCAGATCGGGTGCACGAACTGGGCGCAGTTCTTCCTGAAATTCGTCATCTCTCACCCGGCAGTTACCTGTGCTGTCCCGGCGACATCCAGCGTCGCTCATATGAACGAGAACATGGGCGCGCTATACGGAGCGCTGCCGGATACCGCCATGCGGGATCGCATGATCCGCTATATCGAGAGTATCTGAGCAGATGCTCCCCTATACAGCCGAGGTCCTGTTCGCGTTATTCGACGAATACAATCAGGCAATCAGGCCGCTGCAGGGTGTTGCGCTGTTCCTCACAGCCGGCGTTCTCATGCTGGCACTGCGATCACGTGAAAACAGAAGCCGCATCATCGTCGCCATCCTCGCCGCCGGATGGTTCTGGACCGGCGTGGTATTCCATCTGGTCTATTTCACCGAACTCAACTTTGCCGCACCGGCCTATGGGATTGTTTTTATCCTGCAGGGATTCCTGCTTTTCTGGACCGGCGTATACCGGAACCGGATTTCCATCCGTTTCCAGCGCAAACCTGCAAGTTACGCAGGTGCTGCCATTTTCATCCTGTCGGCGCTCATTCTGCCGGTGATCGACTGGCATCACGGTCTGTCATGGACGGAAGCACGCTTTGCGCTTCTCGCACCGGGCGCAACCGCGGGACTGACGCTCGGCCTCCTGATGATGGTCGACCGCCGCCCTCCCCTCTGGGTGGGGGCAATACCGGTGCTCTGGACGACTGTTGCAGGCGCTCATGCGGCGGTCCTCGGTGTCTATCAGGACATCGCATTGACCGCCGCCGGGCTTGTGGCGCTATGCTGGCTCGTCGCCCGTGCACGCGTTTTGCTGGAGCGAGGCGACGATATCAATCAGTTGTAGCGTTCTTCGAACTCTGTGATTTCGTTGAAGCCCATTAGGTCGTTGAACTCGTCAAACGAGAACAGGTCCACACCGCCCTTTTCCGCGTCACCCTGCTCCCTGAGCGCGCCGTAGACAGAATTCAGCGCGTTGCATGTCGCGAGGAAGCCCGAGGACGGGAAGATCGCAATTCGGTACCCGAGTGCCTTCAGTTCTTCCGGTTTCATCACCGGCGTCACGCCGCCATTGACCATGTTTGACAGCAGCGGCACGTCGCCTCCGAAGTGCTTCCCGATTTCGCGCATTTCCTCGACATCGGCAGGTGCTTCATAAAACAGGATATCCGCGCCCGCTTCGATATACATCTCGGAACGCATCATCGCCTCGTCGCGACCGATGGCCTTGCGTGCATCGGTCCGGGCAATGATCAGCGTATCATCGGAAAGCCGGCTATCGAGCGCGACCTTGATCTTGGCGACCATTTCTTCTGCCGGGACCAGCTTATGCCCGCTCAGATGACCGCATTTCTTGGGAACATCCTGATCTTCGATCTGGATCGCCGATACGCCCGCCATCTCGTAACCGCGCACGGTTTCGCGCACATTGACCAGACCGCCATAGCCCGTATCCGCATCGGCAATCAAAGGCGTCTGTGTGCCGCCGGCAACCCGGCCCGCGCGAGAGACCATATCGGTATAAGTGGCGATCCCCGCGTCAGGCAGCCCCAGGTGGGATGCGACGGTGCCCGACCCCGTCATGTACAAAGCATGAAAGCCCATCCTGTCCGCCATTTTGGCAGAGATCATGTCGTAAACGCCGGGGGCGACAATAAATTCGTCACCGTCACGGAGTTTCGCGGCGAGGGTGGCTGATTTCGATTGCATTGATGGAGCTCCTGTTTGCTGCGCGGAATATAGTGCGCTGCGGCAAACAGGCAAGGCTGCTGTCGGGTCTTCAGCGCGCCCGGTAGGGCGGTATCCCCTGGTCGGGTAACCATATATCGTCCGGCGGTGCGCCGGATTGCCAGAACACATCGATGGGGATACCGCCACGCGGAAACCAGTATCCGCCGATGCGTATCCAGCGCGGCTCGACGAGGTCTGCGATACGCCGCGCAATCTTCACCGTGCAATCCTCATGGAAAGCGCCGTGATTCCGGAATGACGACAGAAAAAGTTTGAGCGATTTGGATTCGAGCAGCCAGTCGCCGGGTACGTAGTCAATCACCAGGTGCCCGAAATCGGGTTGCCCGGTCACCGGACAGATCGACGTGAATTCCGGGCACGAAAACCGGGCGACAAAGCTGGTATCGTTCTGGCCGTTGGGAACACGTTCCAGAACCGCCTCATCCGGCGATGCGGGAATACCTGTGGTGCCGCCAAGCTGGCTCAGGCTTTCATAAGTATCGCTCATTGTATGGCCTCTGCGAGCGTCCGGTAGATAGGTATTGTCCGCGCGATCAATGCCGCATCTTCGCCAACGCCCGCTGCGAGTTGAACGCCGATCGGCATATTATTCACCCCCCGTGAGACCGGCAGGGTGATCGTCGGGCCATGCATCAGGGTCCACATCCGGTTGAAGGATGACATCGTCGGGCTGACCAGATCAGCAGGTGCCTCGCCCGCGGTCGATGGTGTCAGCAATACGGGAACGTCCCGATAAACGCGGGCAAGTGCCGCCCGCGCCGCATTCGCGGCGGCAACAGCTGCCGCGTATTCTTCGTCGGTCCACGCCGATTCACCTGTTTCGCGCATCCACGGGTTCATCTGTTCCATATGGTCGCGGAAATCATCGGCAAGCGCCGCTTTGCCTTCGTAATTGGAAATGACCCGAAACGGGTCCTCGATCGACTGAAGCTCCGGCGGCAAATCGACATCGATAACGTCATAGCCTGCCTTTAACAGTGCCGAGGCCGAATCCTCAATCGCCGCCTGGGCATGCTCTTCCGCTTCCGCCCACATCGGCGTGCGGCAGACACCGATCTTTGGGCGATCGATATGCGCGGGAACGTCGTTGCCCGTCACAGCGCCGTAAACCAGCGCTATATCCTCGACCGAGCGGGCAAAATACCCGAGCGTATCGAGGCTTTTTTTCAGTGCCTGGATCCCCGTCCGGTCCAGCCCGTCGAGGCTCGCTTTGTAGCCAACGACGCCGCAGAAAGCGGCGGGCAGGATCACGGACCCGCCGGTCTGGGTGCCGTTCGCAAGCGGGACCATGAAATCTGCAACTGCTGCGGCAGAACCGCTGGACGACACGCCCGGCGTACGCTCGGTATCGTGCGGATTACGAACACCGACGGGCAAAGGGCTCGCGAACTGGGTCGTCGTCGTCTTTCCAAGGATCACCGCACCTGCCGCCCGCAGCGCCGCAACGCAGCGGGAGTCTGCCTCCGGGCGGTGCCCCTTATAAATTCCGGACCCGTATTCCGTCGGCATGTCATGGGTATCAAGGACATCCTTTACCCCTACCGGCACACCGTGCAGCGGGCCGATGGCGGTATCTGCGGCATCGCAGGCCCGCGCCTGGGAAAGGGCGTAGTCGCGGTCAAGACAGGCCCAGGCACCAATCGTGCCGTCATGCGCATCAATGCGGGAAAGACAATCGGAAACCAGCGCCTCCGACGTGATTTCCCCGGCAGCAAGCCGCCGCGCAGCATCACTTGCGGTCAGCGCATCCAGACCATTCGGCGCCTGCCCGGCCAGATTACTCATGCCGTTTCTGCTTCCTGGCGATATTTCGGATTCGTATAACGCTCCCCTGCCTCCAGGACGTGGGCCAGAACCCGCGCATCGCGATCTTCAGTCGGTGTCGGGTCCGCATCCCAATTGCCCCAATCGTCAACACCGCGCACGAGATCTGCCGGACGCCGGCCGAGCGTTGATTTCACGTGGGCCGGGAAATAGAAAATACCGAGACCGACCCGCATGTCCGCTGTGTCATTCGCGGCCGAACCATGCACGATACGTTCATGATGACAGGAAAACTGACCTGCTCGAAGCGTCAGGTCGACCGCATCTGAATCGTCGATCTCGTCTATCGACTGACCACGCGCCAGAAGGTTTTTCTCATCATAGGTTTCGACGTGCGAATAGGATTTCCCCTTATGTGAGCCGGGGATCACCCGAACACAGCCATTCTCCGGCTTGCTGTCAGTCAGCGCCAGCCAGACGGTCACCAGCTCATGCGGATCGAGACCGAAATAGGCAGAATCCTGATGCCACGAAACGAATGAGCCATCCCTCCCCGGCTTCATCCAGAAACGCGACGACAGCGCCATGATATTTGGGCCGATCAGGTCTTCGACAACATCCAGAATTTTAGGATGCCGGGAAAATTCGAACGACCGGCGAAAACACAAATGCCCTTTGACCACGATGGCAGATGCCCGCATGCCCTCATCACGTTCAAACGCGTCAAGATCATCGCACATGGCAGCGGTCTCCGCCGAGTCCACCCCGTCAAGCGGCGCGAGATAGCCGTTATCATGGTAAAATGCGATCTGCTCTTCGGTAAGCACTTTGGGCATTGGGGCTGCACTCCTTGGAAAACTTTGTCCGCTGAGTTTAACCATCCGCCCGCAGCTTGAAACGCTGAATCTTGCCGGTCGCGGTTTTGGGCAATTCCTCAACAAAATTGAACCAGCGCGGATACTTGTATCTTGCGAGACCGTCCTTGCAGTGTTCAAGCAATTCTGCCGCCAGGCCGTCATTCCCGTCACCTGCCTCTTTCAGAATGATATGGGCTTCCGGCTTAACCAGTCCGTCATCGTCCTCACGCCCGACGACGCCGGCCTCCAAGACTGCGGGATGTTCGATCAGGCGCGATTCAATTTCTATCGGAGAACACCAGATGCCACCGACCTTGATCATATCGTCGGACCGGCCGTTATAGACGTAGTAGCCTTCTTCATCCTGAGTATAGGTGTCGCCGGTATTTACCCAGTCGTCGCCCAGCATTGTCTGCGCTGTCCGTTCCGGCTGGTTCCAGTAATAGGCCGCCATCGACGGGCCCCGCACCAGCAACCGGCCAACTTCTCCCGGCGGCACGTCCTGGCCGTCGTCACCCACGATCCTCGCCTCGTATCCGGGAAGCACCTTGCCGCTGGTGCCCGGTTTCGCATCCTCAAGCCGGTTCGTGATGAAAATGTGGACGGCCTCGGTCGAACCGATCCCGTCAAGCGGCGGAATACCGACCGCGTCTTTCCAGCGGTTGAATATGGGTGCGGGCAGTGGCTCGCCGGCCGACACGCAGACGCGGAGGCTGGACAGGTCCGGTTTCTCCGTTTCCAGCGCGCGGCACTGGGCAGCATATAGCGTCGGCACGCCGTAATAGATGGTGGGACGGTGTTTCTCGATGATCCGGAAAGTCATCTCCGGCGTGGGACGTTCATCCGACAGAACCGTGCTGGCACCGTACATCAGCGGGAAATTCATCGAATTGGCGAGCCCATAGGCAAAGAAGAGTTTCGCGGCCGAAAACATGATGTCATCTTCGGTAATCTGCAGGACGGGTTGGGCATACAGCACGGCATTGACCAACAGGTCCCGCTGCCGATGAACCGTCCCCTTCGGACGACCAGTCGAGCCGGAAGAATACAACCAGAAACAATCTGACATCGCATCGGAAGGATGGGGAGCCAGCGCATCAGACGCCGCAGCGATCATATTCTCCAGACCGCCATCGCCTTCGGTGAGGGCAACAAACGGCGGCGTACGCGACGCCGCTGACAACGCCGGACCGACCTCACCCTCCAATTCGGGCGAATAAATCAGGGCTGAACATTCGGAATCGTCGATCATGTATTCATAGTCCGCAGCGCGCAGCAGGGTATTGATCGGGACTGGAATAATCCCGGCCTTGATCGCGCCGTAATACAAGTAGACGAATTCGGGACAGTCCTTGACGATCATCAGCATTCGGCCGCCCGGCGGGATACCTGCGTCGAGCAACGCGCTCCCGCACCGGTTAACCCGCTCTGCGAGCTGGCCATAGCTGACCGTTTCACGCTCGGTGATATAGGCCGTCTTGTCAGCGCGCCCTTCATGGATATGACGGTCGATCATATGAACAGCGACATTGAACGAGCTGGCAAAGGTAAAGACCGGTACATCGCCCGATCGATCGATCCGAACCGTATTTGGTTCCATTATTATCCTCCGTTATCGCCCGACTTGCCCGACGGTTACGATTATTTTTATGCTCTATTCTAGTCCGCTGTCCGACGACAAGGAAAGGAATGTGCAGAGGCCCTTCAGATACTCGGCAGACCTCGATATATGCATATCCCCATTCGCTGAAATTCATTTACCGGAAGAGTGGAACAGGTATCTTGCATCAACCTGAAAAAGACTGGCCGAAACCGGAATTCGGACGCGTAACTATGGGACACGGAAACAAGTGACGACATCAGACGCCACCCGCTTCGCGGGGGAAACAAATACCAAACTGCCGCGCTCAACCGACTGGCAAAACTGGACCGACCCCGAAATACCGGAAATGTTCAATCCGACGGAGCGCCTGCTGGATAGGCACATCGGCAGTCCGACCGAGGCCAAGACCGCGTTGATGGTCGACGATACCGAATACAGCTATGGACAATTGCTGGACCGCACATGCCGGGCAGCAAGTGCCCTGACAGCCATCGGGCTCGAAGCAGATACGCGCATTCTGATGTTCGGCACCGACAGCGCTGACTACATCGCGATCTGGCTGGGGGCGGTTCGTGCCGGCATCGTGCCCGCTGTCGTCTCGGACTTGTACAAGGCCGAGAACCTGCTCTATTTCATCCGCGATACTGCAGCAAAAGCGCTCTATATCGATGGTGCCCAGATCGACAAGCTGCTGGCCATCCGCAACGACCTGCCGGAAACGCTGAAATACGTCATCGTCCACGACGGAACTGCCGCGGATACCGGCATCCCGGAAACGGTGACTGTTTTCGAGAGCAAATCGATCATCGCGAACGCCTCACCCGCCTTTACCCCCCTGCCCCGTCACCGCAACGATGTCTGCTACATGTTCTATTCGGGCGGAACGACGGGAACAGCAAAAGGTATCACGCATCTCGCCCATGATTTTATTCTCGTGCCGGAACGCCAGGGCGCGTTCTGGGAATACACTCCGCAGGATATCGTTCATGCAACATCCAAGAAGTACTTTACGCATGGCCTTTGGCCCGGCGTCCTGATCCCGCTCTACTGGGGTGCCACGAGCGTCGTCAGCGCATTACCGCCAAGCCCGGAGAACGTCCTCGATATCCTGTCACGGCACAATATTACCAAGCTGATCACGGTGCCGACGATTGTCAAAAACGTGATGCTGCATATCGATCAGACCGGGCAAAAACCCGACACGCCGTCATTGAAGCTCGCGATCACGGCATCCGAAAAGATGGCGCCGGAGATATTCGAAAAATTTCACGACCTGTTCGGGATCGAACTTCTGGATTCTATCGGCTCGTCCGAAATTACCTATGAATGGATCGCCAACCGGCAGAAGGAATTCCGGCGCGGCAGTCTCGGGAAACCAGTCTTCGGCTTCGACGTCCGACTGGTGGATATCGACGGCAACGATGTGACCACCCCCGGTACCGATGGCGAGGCCTGGATCAACAGCGTCACCGGCTGTTTTTTCTACTGGCGGAAGTTCGACAAATCCCGAGAAACCTTCATCGGCCCCTGGGTCCGCACCGGCGATACACTTTACTACGACGAGGATGGTTTTTTCTGGTTCTCCGGCCGGTCCGACGACGTGTTCAAAGTGAAGGGCCTGTGGGTCTCGCCGATAGAGGTTGAAGCTGCGATTACGGAGAACGAAAGCATACTCGAAGCCGCTGTGATCTCATACGAGGACACGGACGGCCTGACCAAACCGAAAGCCTTTATCGTCGTCAAACCGGGCATCGCCCCGTCGGATGCGCTTGCCGATGAAATACGCTCGAATGTCCGGGCTATCGGTGGCTACAAGGTACCGGAGGAAATCGACTTCGTGGACGTAACCCCCCGCACCACGTTAATGAAAATCGACCGGCGCACGTTGCGCCTCGAAGAAGCTGCCAGACGCGGCTGAAGCGCAGAACGGACGAAAATAAAAAGGCGGATGCTTTGATCATCCGCCTTTTCCCGCCTGTTGTGATCAGCGGATCACCCGTCAGTTGAACCGGACATAGTCAAAATCGAACGGGTGACCATGAATTCCGCGGGTCGGCGGCGCAATCCAGCCAGCGATCTTGCCATGCTCGTAGCAGGGTTTCATCAGCGTCGTAACAAAAGCGCGATCTGCCTCCGTCGGGAGCCATTTATCGACGTTCTTGGTCCATTCCGCCTCACTGATCACCTTGCCGTCGGGTGAAACCTTGACCTCTGAGAAATTACCGATCGCCCGGTGAAAGCCGCGATGGGGCAACGAGAAACGCACGTCATACCCGTGTTTTTCAATAACCTTGTTCCACCGATTGAGGCCCCGCTGGCAGTCATCGATATAATCCTGGCGCAGTTTTTCATTGATAGAGGTCAGCGCCGGTTGGTCACGCTCGATGATTTTCTCACCTTCGAGCATGAACACATTATAGGTATCGTTCACCAGCAGGTGATCATCGTTGATCTTCGCTTCGTGGTACCGCCCCTTCAGACCCTGCGTGTAGTAATTGGCCGCATTCGTGGACAGCTCCTGACCGAACAGGTCGACCGAAACCGAGTAATGGAAATTGATCCAGCGCTGCAGGGTTTCAAGATCGATCGCCCCGGCCTGTCGCACTCTTTCGGGATCATCGGTGCGCAGCTCGTCCATCACTTCGCAGGTCCGTTTGACGATCCTCATCACACCGGATTCACCCACGAACATGTGGTGTGCTTCTTCCGTAAGCATGAACTGACAGGTACGCGCCAACGGGTCGAAGGCGCTTTCCGCCAGGGAGGCGAGCTGGAACTTGCCGTCCCGGTCGGTAAAGAAGGCGAACATGAACATCGACAGCCATTCGGGTGTCGGCTCGTTGAAGGCGCCGAGAATACGGGGTTTGTCGGCATCGCCGGAATGACGCTCAAGCATCGCTTCAGCTTCTTCTCGACCATCACGGCCAAAATGCGCGTGCAGGAGATAGACCATCGCCCACAGGTGACGGCCTTCTTCAACATTGATCTGGAACAGGTTTCGCAGGTCATAAAGCGAAGGAGCGGTCAGACCAAGCAGACGCTGTTGTTCGACCGACGCGGGCTCTGTATCGCCCTGGGTCACAATCAGACGACGCAGCGTGGACCGGTATTCACCCGGTACTTCCTGCCAGACATCCTCACCTTTGTGATCACCGAATGCGATCTTGCGACCCGGCACGGGTTCGTTCAGGAAAATGCCCCAGCGGTATTCAGGCATTTTTACATAATCGAAATGCGCCCAGCCATCGGAACTGACATCCACTGCGGTCCGTAACAAAACATCGTAGCCCTGCGTGCCTTCGGGACCGAGTTCATCCCACCAGCTGAGATAATTGGGCAGCCAGGATTCAAGCGCCCTCTGCAGACGACGGTTCTCACCAAGATCGACATTGTTCGGAATACGTTCGTTGTAATTGATGGACGACATTGTCATCTACCCTTCGGCTGAGATTAAAAGTAATGGTCAAATCCGTTAAAATCGGCGGCTTCGCGCCTTTCCCGGATCAGATGTTCTCTAGTTAGATACGTTGCTTGTTGTAGGACGCTTTCTGTCCCGACCCGTACACCTTCAATGCGCCGTCATCGCCAGCAGCATTCGGTCGCTGGAAGATCCAGTTCTGCCAAGCAGACAAACGCCCGAAGATCTTGGTCTCGAGCGTTTCCGGCCCGGCGAAACGCAGGCTCGCCTCCCTCCCGGTCAGAGCATCGGGTGAGAAACTGGCCCGCTCCTCGATTGCGATCCGGACTTCATCTTCCCAGTCGATGTCGTCGGGAATAAACGTGACGAGACCAAGCTCGTCAGCTTCCACCGCTTCGATCGGCTTGCCAATTTCCGCTTTTGCGTTTTCGACCATGGACGGGTCGTTCAGGAAACGATGTTCAAGTCGTGTCAGGCCGTTCGGCATAACCAGCGGGCCGAAATTCATACCGGTAAGAACGACCGTCGCATCGGGAAGGTTCGACCCTTCGAAACCGCCATCCAGCATGAAGGACCGGTCAGCGGCAACCACGAGCTCAAGCAGTGTTCCAGTGAAACAGCTTCCCGGTTCGACCTGGGCGATGAGCGACCGCGACGAGACATCGATGCGCTTGAAAGTCCGTTTAAGATAGAGCGTAACTTCACGCACCAGCCAGTGATCGGCGTTGTCGAGCAGTGCTTTGTCTGCGGCTTCGACGTTTGCGGAATTGCCTTCGGTTTTGAAGACCCAGGTTCCGATCTCCTTTTCATTGACCCGAAGCTCCATGATCGCATCATCAAGCTCGCGCGCCAGCGCGAACGGCCAGAAATCCACGCCCTGGGCTTCAATACCCGGCATATCGGTGGGCGGTGCTTCGGCAGGCGCCTTGATCGTGATCGTCGCCATCGCCAGCTCGCGATCGAGGTCAATCTTCACGTTGTCATACGCGATCTGCGTATCCCCGACGGCGCGATTTATGGGTGTCAGCACAACACCCTTTGCATCTGCCGGTCGGTCGCTTTCAGCGGCAAAGTCGGCCGCACGGGTGGCGACCACTTCATCGAATTTGGACCGTGGAACAATCTCATCGACCAGGCCCCAATCGGTCGCCCGCTTCCCTCGAATTCCTTCCGACGTGGTGCAGAAATAATCTGCACGGTCGTGGCGCACCTTTCGCTTATCGACAAGGCGCGTCAATCCACCGGTGCCGGGCAGCACCGCGAGTAACGGCAATTCCGGCAAAGACACCGTCGACGAACCGTCATCGATCAGCATGATATGGTCGCATGCAAGCGCCAGTTCATAACCGCCGCCGGCGCAGGCGCCGTTGACGGCCGCAACAAACCTCAAGCCGGAATTGTCTGTGGCATCTTCGATACCGTTACGGGTCTCATTGGTGAATTTACAAAAATTGACCTTATGCGCGTGGGTCGACTGGGACAGCATCCGGATATTCGCACCGGCGCAGAACACCCGCGGCTTGTCGGACGTGACAACCACAGTGCCGACCTCGGGGTGCTCGAACCGCAAACGCTGAACGGCGTCATAAAGCTCAATATCGACCCCGAGATCGTAGGAATTAAGTTTTAGCTCGTATCCCGGAAACAGGGTCGCGTTCTCATCTACATCAAGCGCAAGACGGGCGACACGACCGTCAATGGACAGTTTCCAGTGATGATAGCTTTCAGGACTCGTCCGGAAGTCGATCCGCGGTTCGCCCGCTGCTGTTTTATCTAGGGAATCGGTCGACATGAGGCCTCCACAATATCCCCGGGTCTCGGGGAAAAACGCTGATTTCCGGTGGTTTCCGGCTATTTTGCGCGGTTTAAATAATACTGACTATTTGGATAGTATGTTAAAATACCGATTATTTCAAGCTTCAAATGAATTTTTTCAACCCGCCATCCATTGATGCGCAGAAACCCTGTTGGCCGCACCAGCCATGCTTCATGCATCAATCCGACCAGGCCGATCAATTCGGAGACCCGCCCGGCGGCCTGGTATCTGGTTTCTGGCGGGAACAGCGTCCCCGCAATGCTATCGTATGGTCAGGACCGAGAACGGGACTGTCCCCGCTCGTTCCTGCAACGCCGCTGTCAGCGAAATATCCTGCAGTCCGACAATCACCAGGGTCGGCGACATTTCAGAGAGTTTACCGACCAGTTCCCGGACTCTCCGGCCCTCGGGATTCAGACGTCCGACTGGGGCGGCATTCCCCGTTGCGTTCCGACGGACCAGACGCGCAGCGACCGCCAGCGCCCGCTGACCAACCGCACTCCCGTCACATACAACAACAAGGTTCCGGGTAGAAACGGGAAGTTGCGAGACCAGCAGAACCGACCCCGCAGACAGAGATGCCACTTCCAGCGCTTCCCTGTCGATCGTCCTTCCACCGCCGAATTTTGCGTGAAATGATGCCAGAACAAAGAGCTCTGCCGTGCTCCTGCCGGCCACTTCGGCCAGCGCCAGTCCCGGTAATTCCCTGACGGAACAAACAAGCCGATGGCGCTTTGACAAATCCCTTAAAACAGCCCGGCTTCGCGCGAGAGGTCCGGCCCGGCGGGACCGGATCGCCGCATCGTCAAATGCGACGCTCTTGCCGGATAGCGGCTCGAACATCCTGCCAAATGGCAACCGCGACAGCCGTTCCATATCCTGATCATCGATAAGAAGAGCTTCGAGATCCGCGCCGAGCGAGACGGCCAGTTCCGTTGCGGCATCTAGCAATGCCGTTGACGTACATGCCGGGTCGAACGCGACGGCAACTTTACGTATCTCGCGACTTTCTGCACTCCCCCCATTCATAAGGCTGCCAACTT
>Ga0181606_10001474_pt1 | contig 20622 bp, 17 predicted proteins | sample 041ome_10_FD_132994 | JGI IMG/M metagenome (GOLD analysis project Ga0181606, IMG submission 132994) | Coastal salt marsh microbial communities from the Groves Creek Marsh, Skidaway Island, Georgia - 041412US metaG (megahit assembly) | ecosystem: Environmental > Aquatic > Marine > Intertidal... | reverse complement strand
ATTCCATGGGCATATACAACCAAATCCAAAACACCACCACTTGATGGATAGGTAACATCAACAGCCATTTTGCGTCCGTGACTTCCATTGACTGTAAATTGCTTTGAGCGTAAATTCTTATGCATTCCTCCTTTTTTCAAAGCGCTCTAACAAACCGTTTGTTTGTTTTTGAAGTTTGCCCTTAAAGAAGCCCGACCAACCAATCATGTAGCCGGTTAAACCAAGTGCCTGTCTAGACCACCTGTAGAGATCAAACTTATCTGTATGTTCAATGATTTTCCCATCCTTGAATTTAAACTCTGCTTTGATTTTGTTTCGAACATTTCTATTGGTTTTGCTAAAAACGTACAGTGCCTCCCAATGTGCAGATCCTTCATTCTGTTTTGCTTGGACTTCAGAATGCAACACAATAAATTTCTGTCCCTTTTGAGACTGGCAGAGCATGCGCCACATGTTTTTAGCTCGTTCGCCTTCTAACCGGCCAAAAGCAGGATCTTCGAACACCACATTATCATGGTAATAATTGACCATATTCTCGGCATCTAAAGCAGAAAATGCTTCATAAAAGCCGTTTATTACATCTTTCATCTCACATCAAATGTATCTTAACGGGAAGCTAAAACAAGCATAACTTTTGATCACGATTTTTCTGAGGTATTACGAGATGAACATGGTGATTTTATCTGCTACACCTTGCAATACCCATTTTATGTTATTTCCATCAAGGTATGATCTTCGTTGTCAATAAATAATCGCAGCGAAACAAAGCAATCCATTTTCAGCATCAATGCGTCTTTATTTTTGCACACTTAACTTACTCAAGATTTATGATCGATTTTAGCATTGAACTCATTGAAACCCTTATTATCATTGGGCTAATGTTTGTGCTTCGCTTGCTTTCAAAAAGCGCCATTAGCCGAGCACTTAAGAAATTTCAATTCAGTTATGATCGCAGAAAAATGATCGTCAAACTGATCAACATTTTGGTGAGCTTAGCAAGTTTCTTAGTAATATCAGCAATTTGGGGAATTGAACAAGAGGAGCTCTTCATCTTCTTATCTTCTGTGCTTACTGTTATGGGCATTGCATTTTTTGCACAATGGTCACTCTTATCGAACATATCTGCTGGAATAATCTTGTTTTTCAACCACCCTATGAAACTTGGTGATCGCATTAAGGTTCACGACAAAGAATACCCAATTGAGGGTGTTGTGAAAGACATCAGCTATTATTTCGTTCATATTGAATCAGATCGTGGTGAAAAGCTCACCATTCCTAATTCTATAATGTTGCAAAAAATGGTCTCGATTCAGGGCTAGACATAATCCATCAATGTTGATTGCCTTATATTGCTGAACGAAACTTTTTGGAATTAAAGCATGAAAATTACACATGATCAAAAACTAAGTTTGCTCAATCAGCTGATCAAAATAGCATCTGCTGATGGTGAACACCGTGATGAGGAATACGATATGTTGCATATCGTATCGCAGCAGCTCGATGTGGATCCCATGGAAATGGAAATGCTCTTTACGAAAGACCATGAATACAGTCCACCTGCCTCGGAAGCACAACGCATCACGATTTTTTACCATCTTTTAATAATGATTTGGGTTGACGGAGAACTCCACCCCGATGAGCTCACCTTGTTGGAAGAATATAGCATGCATTTGGGATTATCTTCACAAGCTGTACAATCGGTGATCAAAGAGTCTATGCTCTATCCTAACGGAAAGATTCCTTTAGAAAACATCATCAAAACCTTTCAAGTACATCACAATTAACTCATGGCATTAACCCGTTTTTTTCTCGCCATTTTAGTGGTTATCATTTCAGCTAAGTCTTCCATTGCTCAAGATTGGAATCTGGTGAAATCTGCCAATGGTATTGATGTGTATACCCGTGAAAATCCAAATTCAAATTTCAATGCTTTTCGAGCCGAAATGACCGTTACTAGCAACGTAGCTGAAATGGAGTACATTTTAAAAAAACCTGGATAAATACAAAGACGTCTTTCTGGATACTGAGGAGTTGATCATTTTAAAGCGCATAAGCCAAAACAAACACATTCAGTATTCGCATACAAATGCACCGTGGCCCGTAAGTGATCGCGATGGGGTTTTTGAAGTCAGCATTGAAATTAATCCTTCTGATGGTAGCCTCTACTCCAACGCAAAGGCACTGCCTGATTACCTTCCTGAAAAAGACGGAATTGTGAGAATTCAAAAATCCACAAGCAGTTGGAAAGCAATCCCAAAGTCCAACGGACAAATACGCATCATTTACGAAGTTGAAGCCGAACCAGGAGGAAACATCCCAGAATGGTTGGCCAATAGTGCAGCATCAGAGCTACCCTACAATACCTTCGTAAATCTTCGTAAGGTGCTTTCGAAATAATCGTTAAAGGTGAATAAACAATCATTTGATGTAATCATAGTAGGCGCTGGTCCGGCCGGCTGCACTGCTGCCCTCGCTTTATCTGAATCCACGCTCAACGTGGCTCTGATTGATAAATCCACTTTTCCAAGGGATAAAATTTGTGGCGATGCATTGAGTCCGGATGTTGTTGCACAATTGCAAAAACTCCCGATTGATGCAAGTAGTTTTACGAAAGGTTTTGATAAAAAATTAGAATGCAAGGCCGTTCGGTTCATTGCGCCAAATTATTCGTTCTCAAATATTTCTCTTGTTAATTACGACCTTAGTGGATACATCTCGCCCCGAATTGACTTCGATAATTATCTTTTCGAGCAAGCCAAGCAATGCAAAAACCTGACAATTTTTGAAGGTCAAGAAATTTCTTCTATCGAAGAATCACCCTCCAGAATCAGCGTATTGATGAAAAGCGGAGATTGCTTGGAGTCTCCTGTCATTCTCGGTTCAGATGGTGCCCAGTCTTTGGTCAAAAGAACGCTTCATAATGAGAAACCCGACAAAAATCACTACTGCGCAGGCATAAGGATGTACTTCGAAGGTGTTACCGGATTTACAGATTTAAACGCTGTTGAACTTCATTTCTACAATGAACTGTTACCCGGCTATTTTTGGATTTTCCCATTGCCTGACAACAGAGCCAATGTGGGAATTGGAATGCTTTCCTCCTTCGTTTCCAAAAAGAACATCAACTTAAAAAAAGAGTTGATTTCCATCATCAAGACTCACCCAAATGTCAAAGACAGATTTATAAATGCCAAGATTGTTGATTATGCGAAAGGGTTCCCATTGCCTCTCGGCAGCAAAAAACGGTCAATCTCGGGAGACCGATATTTATTGCTTGGTGATGCCGCTTCTCTAATTAACCCTCTTTCGGGCGAAGGAATTGCAAATGCTATTCGAAGCGGTAGAGTTGCAGCTGATCACGTTATCCAAAGCCATCTAGCTAACCGATTTGATGCAGCGTTTAACAAGGGATATGACAAAGAAATTTATAGAAGAATGTGGAATGAGCTTCGTTTGAATTATTGGACTCAACTATTCATGAGGAATCCAAAACGATGCAACTGGATCATACAGCACGCGATTACCAATCCAATTGTAAAAAGCGTTGTAATGAGTGGTTTCAATGCGAAAAACGCATTCAGTAGTCTTATAAAGGCCTAGGTAATTATAAGTTTGTACGAAACAAATGAGCCGTTTTATTCGTAAAACAGCTAGATTTTTGAACTCATCTATCATTTCAACACCACTTTACGTTTAGTCCTTCTCGTAGGACTAAGCATCGTACATGTAATATCTGCTCAAGCGCAATTGCTGGTCATGAATTTTGATGTAGATGCCACGACTACGGTAATCGGACCATCGCCAACTTCCGTCAGCGCCTCAGCTGGCTCTGTTGCTGGCGGAGCCACTGCAAACGGCTTAAGTGCCCGCATAAATGGGACTGTACCGAAAGCCGATGTCAATTTAACCTTTGCCAATACTGCAGGTTATTGAGATGTAAACGGCATTGATATCTCTATCGATTATCAACGAGAAGAAAGTGTTGGCAGTTTCTTTACAAGAACCGGCAGCAGTTTCGATTTTGGAATGAATAGTGGGAACCTAAGGGTAATCTACCAAGTAGACAATGGCGCTGGCGGTTCTACGACTGTCAATTCAGGAAATATACAGGCCATTCCTGCCGGCCAGTATATCATCACCGCAACTTCGGATAACTCCGTGTACAATAGCAAGCTGATATTGCGCTAAACCAATTGAATTCCCATCCCGTTCGAACTCGTATTATGCCAGTCAACACGATTACGGTTTGGAGAGGATTCTTTTAATATTTCTTTGAAGGAATTATTATTAGGATGAAGATTTTAAAATATTCCTTTCTCGCGGTCATCATACTGATAGCATTTATCGGAATTGCTGGATACTTGGTTTTGCAGCAGCCTCAATTTGGGCAAAAGCCATATGGAATGCACCTCAAGCGAATTCAAGGTTCGACACAGCACAATGGTTCAAACTTTGAAAATGCAGGAGCAATCGATATGGAGATGAGCCTTTCGAAGCTCGCTCAAATGATTCGAGCTTATATGAATAAGCCCGATGGAATGGTTCCCGATTCATTACCCATTCTACACCCTAACATTGGGGTCATTGAAAGCGCACCAGATTCAATAACGGCCCTCACTTGGTTCGGACACAGCGCATTTTTGTTGGAAATGGACGGTAAAAAGATCTTGCTCGACCCTATGTTGGGTCCAGCTGCTGCACCGTTCACTTTTCAAATAAACCGATTCTCCGATGACCTACCAATCGCGATTGATGACCTGCCTGAAATTGACGCGATCATCCTATCTCATGACCACTACGATCATCTCGATTACCATACCATTATGAGCATCAAAGACCGAGTTTCACATTATTATGTGCCTTTGGGACTTGGAAGCCATTTGAAGCATTGGGGAGTTGAAGAAGAAAAAATTCACGAGTTAGATTGGTGGCAAGAAATCTCTTTTGACGGTATTCAACTCGCTTGCACCCCATCACAACACTTCTCAGGAAGAGCGATCAGCGATCGAGCCAGCACATTGTGGTGTTCTTGGGTAATTCAGGGCAAAAAAAGCAAGGTATTTTTTAGCGGTGATTCAGGTTATTTCTCCGGTTTTAAGAAGATAGGTGAGAAATACGGTCCATTTGATCTCGCTATGTTGGAATGTGGTCAGTACAACAAACTTTGGCAAGAGATTCATATGCTTCCCGAAGAAACCGCTCAAGCAGCGGTTGATTTAAACGCAAATATCATGATGCCAATTCATTGGGGAATGTTTGAACTTTCACTGCATCCATGGAAAGAACCAGTCGAGCGAATGTCCGTTAGAGCTGCCGATCTTAATATGCCCATTTTCACACCGAAAATTGGTGAACGATTTACATTGGGTTCTCAATTATCGTCTGAAGAGTGGTGGGAAAAATTAAACTAATTTCTTCAGAGTGACGTTAACTTTGCACGTGTATGAAGGAGAGCATGAAACGTTTTTTTCTGGACAGATTTATCGCCCTAGTTGCCTTTTCGCTGTTGGGCTTGCCATCATTTTCTCAAGGACTAGAAACTTACGACAGCGGCCTTAAAACCGACTGGAAGGACAAGTTTTATTTTGGAGGAAACGTTGGCGCTCAATTCGGAACCTTCACGTTTGTGAATTTGGCTCCACTTGTAGGTTTTAAGGTAACCGACCGATTTTCAATTGGCACTCAGCTTCAATACCAGTATTTCAGAGATAACAGCATTGGAAATTTCGAGTCGCATGTCTTCGGCTACTCGGGATTTGCGAGATACTTCTTCACAGAAAATCTATTTGCACATACAGAATATCAAGTTCTTAACGGTCATTTTGATTATTCAGGTAATCGGGTAAACATTCCGAACTTATTTATTGGAGGTGGATACATGTATCCAATATCTGACAATGTGAGTTTCGGAGTTGTAGCCTTGTATGAAGTGTTGAGGCGAACGTATTCACCTTATCGAAATCCAACAATTAATGTTGGAGTGAATGTTGGCCTTTAACTAAAGGCTGAGAGTTTTAATATTGTAACTTGATTAAACCGATTCTTATGAAGTTCAACTTACTTGCAACCATTGCTTTATTTTTTCTTGTTTCAATTCATCAAGTAAACGCCCAAGGTGCTTGCTCAACAACCCTTGAGTCCATAGATAATGCGACTATGGATGAAGTGAGCACTGAGTATAGGCGACTGCTCTCATATCGCAATCCATACTGCGATACAACGGGCAGCGACTTTGAAAAATTAATGCGGAAATTGAGCGGTCAATTGCTCGAAACAAAGGCAAGCACCGAAAATGTATTAATCAGCATGGGAGATCCATATTACAAGGGATCTCTTGCAGAATATGAGAATCAAAAAGTAACGATTGGAAGGGATGGAAAACCATCTGGAAAGTCACTTCCACCGTCATATAAACTTCCCGCTGGGGAATATTTTGTGGTTTACTTATGGAGAAAAAAGGACTACCTCATTTTTGCTTTTAAGGGAGGCAACGTTGTGGCCACGAAGTGGTGGAAAAAAGGAGATTACTGATGAGAAAATCTATCATCTTGGTAACGTTAATCGGGTTCATTTGGTCCTGCACCCAAAGCGAAGAGCCTAAAGATACTTCTATCGAACAGGTAGATACCGAAAAGGGAATGAAGGTGGTTAATGGAGTTGAACGAAGTGAACTCGCCCTGTTGATGCGAAAAATGTATGATGAGATGAAGTTGGTAAAAGACTCTTTGGACGAAGGGCTCACCGTCAAAACAGACTTCTATGAAGAATTCAAGCGTATTCAAACGGCTCATGCTACCGAACCTGAAAAAATAGACGAAACGTATAAGGCCATGGCGGACGCGTTCCTCAGTAACTACGCATCATTTGAGCAAACCTCACAGAACCAAGCGGAGGCGTTCAATATCATGCTTCAAAATTGCTTGGTATGCCATCAACAAAAGTGTCCAGGACCAGTGAAGGCCATCAATAAATTAAAGATTAAGCCTTGATAATTGCAATACTTATACATAAGTCGACCAATTGCTTACAACTGCCATAAACACAATTAAAAAGAATGCAGTAATTCTTATTTCAGTTTGTATTCTTTTTACAAGCCAACTCAGTCTTGCGCAGGACTCAAGCGATAGTCCGTACAGAGTTTATAAGAATGAATTCAGTTTTGGGCTTCTCCAAGGAGGTGAACTTTCTCAAAACGGTTTTTTAGCAATGCCAAGCATTGGATATAAGCGATTTATCAGAAATGGAGCGATCCGCTTAATTACAGGAGGAACCATATCCATCCCTTCAGACTCATATAGTAACAAAAGTGAAGGCTCTATTTCTCTCAGAGTTGGTTACCAATACCATGTTATGCTTGGCCGATTTATGCCTGTGCTGGGTATGGACATCATGAGTGGCTCTCAATGAAACTGAACCGGCAATGAATGGCAGAGAAGAAATTCGTAAGCGGTATGGAAAGATGTTCTCTGAAAACCCCGAAAATAGATCAACCCTGATGGGAAGAATGGTTCAAGGCAACTACGTGTTCGATCATGAGTGGATTACTGGACGAGAAGAACCTTTTAAAATTATGGCCATTTATGAAGTGAAAGAAGGACTCATTCAGCGATGCTGGTTTATAAGGTGATAAACAGCAGTGCAACTCAATTGAATTCACTGACCTTCTACACACGAACACCAATAACGCAAACATCATCAATTTGCTCTATACTTCCGCGCCAACTTTCAAATTCTTGATCGAGCATTTGCTTTTGTTTTTCGATGGTTTCTTTAGAAAGGCGCACCAAGGTTTTCTTGAAGTTTCCACTTTTGTATTTCTTGCCATTCTATCCACCAAATTGATCGGGATAGCCATCGCTAAAAATGTAAATGGTATCTCCTTTTTCAAGTTGTATGCTATGGTTGGTAAATGGAGTTTCGAGTCCGTATTTGCCGATAGGCTGCTTATTTGCTTTTACTTCGAAAAGCAAGTCGCTAGTTTCAAAGGACGAGTCGCTGGCTTGGTCTGGAAAACTCCTCGCAACTTGCCCCACGTTACTTGATACTATCCACAACGGATTATTCGCTCCCGCCCACTCTAACTCATTGGTTTTCGTATTCAAAGCACACAATGAAATATCCATTCCGTCTTTTACTTCTTCTTCACTTTTCTCAAATTCTTGGATTACGAGTTCACGTGTTTTATTCAAGATTTCAGATGGCTTTCTCAAGCAAAATTCACGAACCGAACGATTCAGCCCATTGTTGCAAATCACCGAAACCATCGCACCTGGCACTCCGTGACCAGTGCAGTCTGCAGCTGCGAAGTAAACCACATCGCCAACGGACTCCATCCAATAGAAATCGCCAGCTACAATGTCTTTGGGTTTGTAAAGGATAAAGCTTTGTTCTAAATGCTCCTTGACCAACTTTACAGGTGGCAGAATTGCCTCTTGAATGCGTTTTGCATACTTTATAGAATCCGTAATCTCATTGCTCTTTTCTTCAAGTTGCTCATTCACAAAACGCAAATCAGCACTTGTTTTAAGCTGTATTCTAAAGAGAAGGTCAATAGAGTTATTCCACAATACTGCCGAACCGACAAGCAGAAGCAGACCAATAAAGACAATCAACATGGCACCTGGCCAATGCTGAATCCAAAACGTAAGACCTAGCCCAATCAGTGCAAATCCTGCGCTATCTGTGAGCATTATGGCAAGCAATTTAGCCTTAGAATGGGTCAGGTCTTTCCATTTTTCATATCGCTGGCGGGCTATGATTGGACCAACAATGAAGCTAAACATAAAAACACCCAGGATCAGTTGAATAGATGCGGTTGGCAGGTGGAATATTTTAAAAAAAATGCCGCCTGTAACCAGTATCCCGCAGAATGGAATTAGGATCTTTATGGCTCTGCTTCTAGTCTCCATTTTGCTCGCCCAAAAAACCAAACCTAATCCTCCAAAAAATAATGTAAAATCACTCACAAGCATCATCACCTCGAACGCGGAAAGACCAAATTGTGATTTTTCCATCATCACAGTGTAGAAAATCAAGCCGAAACTTGCGAGTATACATGTTACCCCGATTTTTTTCATATCATAACCCCAATTACGCAAACATCGTCTATCTGCTCTAAACTCCCTCGCCAGCATTCGAATTCTTTTTTGAATTGAATCCACAGTAACAATTGCAACTTTCTTCAATATTTTTTTCTACCCTTCGACAAGCTCAGGATTGACAGCATAAATTTCAGTTTACATATTGCGTCTATACTGACCGCTTATCGCCCCAGTGGGCGTATCTCCGGACAATTCACTACATGTTTCTGCGGTATTGTCCTCCGACCTCGAACAACGAATCGGTAATCTGGCCCAAAGAAGAATACTTGCACACTTCCATCAGTTCTTCAAACATGTTTCGATTGTTGATGGCTGCCAACTGCAAGTTGCGCAATAGATCTTCTTGCTTATTGCCATAGGCTTCTTGCAAGCGATTCTTCATCGCAATCTGGTATTGCTTTTCTTCTTCTGTAGCGCGGATTACTTCTCTCGGAAGCACCGTTGGGCTGCCTTTTGAACTCAAGAAGGTATTTACCCCAATGATTGGGAATTCGCCTGTATGCTTCAGAGTCTCGTAATACAAGCTTTCTTCTTGAATCTTACTGCGTTGGTACATGGTTTCCATCGCTCCTAAAACGCCACCGCGTTCTGTGATACGATCAAACTCAAGCAGCACCGCTTCTTCCACCAATTCGGTCAACTCTTCTATGATGAATGATCCTTGCAGCGGATTCTCATTCTTGGCAAGACCCAACTCTCGGTTGATGATCAGCTGAATGGCCATCGCCCTGCGCACGCTTTCTTCGGTTGGTGTGGTGATCGCCTCATCATAGGCATTGGTGTGCAGTGAATTACAATTGTCGTAAATCGCATACAAAGCCTGCAATGTGGTGCGGATATCGTTGAAATCAATCTCTTGAGCGTGCAAGCTGCGACCACTGGTTTGAATATGGTATTTCAACATTTGAGCACGCGCGTTTGCACCATATTTCTTAGCCAAGGCTTTGGCCCAAATTCTTCGTGCTACACGACCGATCACTGCATATTCTGGATCGATTCCATTGCTGAAGAAGAAGCTCAAATTCGGGCCAAATGCATTGATATCCATTCCTCTACTTAGGTAGTATTCTACGTAAGTGAATCCATTTGCTAACGTAAAAGCCAACTGTGTAATTGGATTCGCTCCGGCTTCAGCAATGTGATATCCGCTGATGGAAACCGAATAGAAATTGCGCACGGCATGGTTGATGAAACTCTCTTGCACATCACCCATCAATCGAAGGGCAAATTCTGTGCTGAAAATACATGTATTCTGCGCTTGATCTTCTTTCAAGATGTCTGCCTGAACTGTTCCTCGAACAACGCTCATGGTTTCTTTCTTGATCTTCTCGTAAACGTCTTTCTCAAGCACCAAATCACCGGTAACCCCCAACAACATCAAGCCAAGTCCGTCATTACCCTCGGGCAATTCGCCTTGATATTTAGGTCGTTCCAATCCTCGATCATCCCAAATCTCTTTGAGTTTCGCCTCTACTTTATTCTCAAGTTTATTTGCCTTAATGTATTTCTCACACGCCTGATCGATGGCTGCATTCATGAAGAATCCAAGCAACATTGGCGCAGGTCCATTGATGGTCATAGAAACGGATGTCTTAGGATCAGAAAGGTCGAATCCAGAATACAGCTTCTTGGCATCATCCAAGCAGCAAATGCTCACTCCTGAATTTCCGACTTTGCCATAGATGTCTGGTCGGTGATAAGGGTCGTTACCATACAACGTAACCGAGTCAAAAGCTGTACTCAAACGCTTGGCTGGCATGCCCAAACTCACATAGTGAAAACGTCTGTTGGTTCTCTCTGGCCCACCTTCTCCGGCAAACATTCTAGTGGGGTCTTCGCCTTCTCGTTTGAAAGGAAACAAACCTGCGGTGTAAGGGAATTTGCCCGGCACATTTTCCTGCAAGGTCCACCTTAAAATGTCGCCCCAACTTCTGTATTTTGGAGTTGAAACTTTAGGAATTTGAGAGTGACTCAAACTTTCCGTGTGCGTGGCAATCTTGATCTCTTTATCGCGCACCTTGAACGAGTAGAACTCATCTTTGTAGCGCTGCATTTCAGCAGAAAACTCTTGGATAGAATCCCAATTGTGCGGATCTAAATCCTTCTTGACTTGCTCAAATTTCTCTTCAAGAGCAGTTATTAAGTCAGCGCTCCCATTGCTGGACTTCAGTTCTTGGATGGTTCTAGAAATGGCATACAAGGAATCAGCAATTTGACTTTGTTCCTCAGTCCATTTATCGTAAGCGCGATTGTTTTCTGCAATCTCGCTCAAGTAGCGCGTTCTAGCCAGTGGGATGATGAAGATTTTCTCACTCATCTCATCGGTTATCTCGAATGTAGACTTGAGCTCAGTTGCGCCAGTTTTAGTTACCAATAAATCCATGATGCGCTTATAAAGCGTATTCATGCCTGGATCGTTGAATTGGCTAGCGATGGTGCCGTAAACTGGAATTTCATCGTCTGGCGTATCCCACAAATTATGGTTGCGCTTGTACTGCTTTTTAACATCACGAACTGCATCCAGCGCACCTCGTTTATCAAACTTGTTCAAAGCCACGATATCTGCAAAATCGAGCATGTCAATTTTTTCCAACTGAGTAGCAGCGCCAAACTCAGGAGTCATCACATACAAACTGGCATCGCTGTGGTCTAAGATTTCTGTATCGCTTTGTCCAATTCCTGAAGTCTCTAAAATGATCAAATCAAACTTAGCCGCCTTTAGGATTGACAATGCCTCCTTGACATGCTTACTTAAAGCCAAATTACTCTGACGAGTCGCCAATGAACGCATGTATACACGCTCGTTGCGAATAGCATTCATTCGAATTCTATCTCCTAAAAGTGCTCCCCCTGTTTTCTTTTTGGATGGGTCTACACTTACAATCCCCAATGTTTTGTCTGGAAAATCAACCAAAAACCTACGCACCAATTCATCTACCAATGAACTTTTCCCAGCACCACCGGTGCCTGTAATTCCCAAGATTGGCACATTGTTCGTGTCAGCCATAGCATGCACTTTCGCCATTGCTTCCTTCGAGCCTTCTGGATTATTTTCAGCCGCAGAAATCAATCGCGCAATGGAGCCGCGATCTTTTTCCACCAAATGAGAAACCTCACCATTCAAGGTCATTCCTGTAGGGAAATCAGCTTGCTTGAGCATATCGTTGATCATCCCCTGCAATCCCATAGCCCTTCCATCGTCTGGATGATATAGTCGGGTTATGCCATAGGCGTGTAATTCTTTGATCTCTTCAGGAAGAATTGTTCCTCCACCTCCTCCAAAAATCTTGATGTGACCTGCGCCTTTCTCCTTCAACAAGTCATACATGTATTTGAAATATTCCACGTGTCCACCTTGGTAGCTGGTCATGGCAATGGCTTGCGCATCCTCTTGAATGGCACAATTCACTACTTCCTCCACACTCCTGTCGTGTCCTAAGTGAATCACCTCAGCACCAGTGCTTTGTATAATTCTTCGCATGATATTAATGGCCGCATCGTGGCCGTCAAACAATGATGCTGCAGTAACAATGCGGATTTTATTCTTGGGAGTGTAGGGCTTTGCTTGTTCCATAAAGAATGTGATTTCGGGACGAAAATAAGGATTGTGCGAGCGGAATCAGAGCACTTTTATCCGATTTAAACTAAAGTCTTGAACAGCAATTGAAAGGTGACAAGAAGACATGTATCACATTGGAAATGCAGTTTTGTATCAAACACAATCCTTCTGCATTATTTTCGATGCATGAACAAGCCAATTCTACTCACGACATCATGCCTTTTTGTTGCAGTTTTTGCCTACGTTTTTTCAACTGTATCAGAATCGCAGAGCAAAGCATCGAGCGAAGGAATGATGTATCCTCAGCTGCGCCAAGCATGGGAACAACGACTACTACAAGATCCAGCAACGGGATTAATCCCTGTAACACGTGCTCAAGAGCTGGCTTTTGCGAGTAAGTTACCGGTACTTGACACTCAAGTAGGCAGAGGTGATTATTATGAATTCACAGCACGCGGTCCTTTCAACTTTGGCGGTAGAACAAGGGGTGCGGGAATTGACATAGCAAACGATAGCATTCTTATTGCAGGATCCATTTCAGGCCATATTTATAAGTCAACTAATCAAGGTGCCAGTTGGGAAAAGAAAACCAACAATGATCAAACATGGGGCATAACATGCTTAGTTCAAGATACGCGCATTGGGAAGACCGAGACATGGTATGCAGGATCAGGTGAAGATTACAACAGCGCAAGTCAGGGAACAGCTGCACGATATATAGGAAACGGAATTCTAAAAACTACCGATAATGGAGAGTCGTGGTTTTCACTGGAAAGCACTCAAAATGGAACCCCTCAAACATCAGATCTATGGGATAGGATTTGGCGCATTGTACTCGATCCTTCTTCAGAAGATGATGTGGTATTGGCAGCGTTATCAGGAAGCATCATGCGTAGCGAAGATGGCGGCAGCACTTGGACAAAAACTTTAGGAGGAACTGGTGTAGGCGCGTACTATTCTGATATAGCTGTAACCTCAGAAGGTGTGTTTTATGCAGCACTTAGTTCTGATGGAGCGGTCGCGGGTATCTATCGAAGTCCTGATGGACTTAACTGGACCAACATCACTTCTACAAGCTTTCCCAACCAATACAGAAGAACGGTAATGGGGATCAATCCAAGCAACGAATCGGAAGTATACTTTATGGCGGAAACACCGAACAGTGGAAAGCGTTTCGAAAATTTCAGAGGTGATGTAGAGTGGGTAAGTTTCTGGAAATACACCTACGTCAGCGGTGACGGCAATGGCAATGGTGGAACTTGGGAAGACCGTTCCGTCAATCTTCCGCGAGGACCTTTCAGGTTTGATGATTTAAATCTCCAAGGTGGATATAACATGCTCGTTGCGGTGCATCCCACTGATGAAAACACCTTAATAATTGGCGGCACTAACCTCTTTCGATCTACGAGTGCTTTTGCGGATAGCACAAGCACAACTTTTATCGGTGGCTATGATGAAACTACCGACCTACCTGATTTTCAGATCTATGAGAACCACCATCCCGATCAGCACAAGGTGTTTTTCTCGCCCACCAATCCAGATATAATGTTCTCAGCCAACGATGGCGGAGTCCAACGCACTTCGGATATTACAGCCACTCCTGTAATCTGGGAGTCATTGAACAACGGATACAATACCACACAGTTCTATTCGGTTGCTTTAGATCATGGCACTCCTGGAAGCAATGAGCTTATGGGCGGATTGCAAGACAATGGCACTTTTTACACCAATTCAAACGATCCTTTTCAATGGAAATTTCCTTGGAGTTATGACGGTGCTTTTACAGCCATTGCCGATGGCGGAGGCATGCATTTGACTTCTATTCAATTAGGTAGAATGTTTAAAATACAATTGGATGCCAATGGCAATAGAACCGGATGGAAACGTTTTGACCCTATAGGTGGGTCAAACTATTACTTCATCCACCCTTGGGCTATGGATCCAACAGACAATGGAATCGTTTATTTACCGCTTCGCAACAGACTCTGGACGAACGACATGGTGGATGAATTACCGATTGATAATGGGATAGATTCAATCAGCACTGGTTGGAGACAATCTTCATTTACACTGAATGGAAGTGGAAGCGCAGTAGGGGTTTCAACAAATAACCCTTCTCACAGGGTATATGTAGGCACATCCAGCGGAACTTGTTTTAAAGTGGACAATGCACATACTGCTACGCCTACTTTCTCCAATGTTTCGAACTTCCTGAATGCATCAGGGAATATCAACTGCATTGCTGTAGACCCAGAAAATGGAGATCATGCCATGGCAATCTTCAGCAACTACAATGTGCATAGTATTCATTTTACAGAAGATGGCGGATCTACTTGGTTTCGGGCTGGCGGAAACCTAGAATCTGAGAGCGCTCCCGAAGGTTTTCCTGGTGAGTTGTACAATATCGGACCAGCGCCTTCCATTCGTTGGGCAAGAATACTGAATGTTGAAGGAGGAAAAGTTTATTTCGTAGGAACGAGTGTTGGCCTTTTTGCAACCAGGCACTTGGCCCGAGGTACAGATCGAGAAAGCGATTCCACTTATTGGGTTCAAGTAGCAAAAGAGGAAATTGGAAATTCTGTCGTGATGATGCTCGACAGTCGTGAAGCTGATGATTTGTTAGCTGTGGCAACCCATGGTTCTGGAATGTATACGGCTCGTATACCTAACAATTGGAACATTACTTCAAATCATGATGCTTCGGTTGAAGGAATAAAAGATGCATTAATCTACCCCAATCCTACAACGGATCGATTAACTGTTCAGTCCGAGAATTTTTCAGATGGAATAATCAACCTGAAAATTAGTGACGTTAAGGGTAGATTGGTTTTGATTCAACGTATCGGATATCTGAAAAACAGAGCGATTAATATTGACGTTTCCGAACTCGAGCCTGGCATTTACATGCTTGAACTTCAGCAGAATGAAATGAGAATTTCTAATAAAATAATAATCAACTAATTTCTACTCCACTGCCTTTGGCTGTGATTGAGGTTTCATCGGAGAATCGGTAGTAGACCTCCTCATTTGTTGTTTCGGTTTGGCAAGGTCACCTTCGGTATTGGGTTGTCCGATTTTACCTCCTTGATTTTTACGCATCTGAGGTCTATTCATTCCTTCAGCATCATCCAACTCATTTACAAACTCTTCGATGCGCGTGGTCTTTTGTAAAATGTATTGATAATGATAATGAAGACTTCCTTTGGCTTTGTGTGTGCTTACAGACGTAGCTTTTACCTCATAACCATCCGTTCTGTAGTTCTCGATAATTCGAATCAATTTAACTTTTGCTGCGCTTAAATCGTTGAACTCCTCATTCTCGATAGGAAGTTTGGCTTCAATCAAGTGAATGGTTGCTGTATTCTCTTTTGTGCGCTCGGTATAGTCAATAAACATGGTTTGAGAAAACAACTTTGTCCCGAACAGCAATGCAGCGATTAATATGATCTTCGTCTTCATGGCTTCAAATTATTCAACAAATTAAGTAAGGATTTTCTGCAATGAAGCTGATTGAGGTCAGTGATTTCATTTTTTTATCCTCTCAAACAAGCCATACCTCAATTCGTTGGAGGTAAATTGCCTAAATTTTGCCTCACTACAATGCATAGAATCCAGCCCACTATTCCATATATATGCAGTGAACTTTCCTCCGTGTTCAAAATCAGGAACATCCCTTACATCAAAAGCCATCGCTGCATGATATACAGAGTCAGTTGATGTATAACTGCTTAACGCAGTTGACTGCCAAAGCGATGTTCCAGCGTTTGATTTCCATTCCACAACGAGCTTTGCATCGTTATAGCGCTCTCCCTCCCAATCCACACTCACCACAACGTTTGATTGGTTCAAAGAATCGGTGGGGAAATAGTTAACGGCCTCTCCGTATTCTTTCCCTATCAAGTTCATCATTGATTCATTTTTCGGAGAATCATCTGAGGTGTCTTTCAGCAGTAAATACGCGGTGGCCGATTGGTAGCAATAAACTTTTTGCACCAGAGAATATCGCCCCACAACTTGCGCCAAAGCTTCTTTCGGAGTGCCCGCATGATTCACGAACAACACGGCATCAGATGTTAAATCATTGACATATTGAGCCAAACCATTATTGTCAATCAAAGGCTCAAGCAACTGGACTTCTTCGAATGATTCGATTCCATTTTTTTCCAAGAATAGAACTGCATCTGACCTTAAATCAAAAAGACCAGAAACATCATATTCTTGTTTTAATGAATTAAACAAGTGAATAGGGTCTTGAAATTCAGTCTTAACATTTAGTTGGTAATGTGATCGATCCACCAACGTAACTGAACCAAAAAACAGAATGAACAAGACAAAAATTTTGCTCGTTGCCCGATCAAATGAAGTAAAAACAGAGCCTAAATAGAACACCAAAGAAGGAAACGTAAACAGCATGGTACCAAAGTGCATTAAAGCGCTCACTTGAACAGAATAGTAATAAGCAATCACATAAGGAATTATCCAGCTACCTAAGAATATACCCTGAAGTAAAACAACCTTTTTATTTAACCTTCCTTTCAAATTAAAAGCCAATACCGCAGCCATCAGAGGCGTAAGCAAGAACCAAGAGTAATGAAAGGAAAATCCCAATAGGTCCATCCAATAATCTGAATTTGGCACCTGAAGCCAGTCCCCTATCCCTCCCAACGATAGGTGATGAAGCGTGATGCTCAAATGTGGTAACCAAAACCCACAGGCACCTATAGATGCGATGACCAACCAAAGTTTTTGTGATCTGGTTAAACAAAAGACAAACCACAAAGCAGTAAGTACAATGATCTGCAGTAGGGCAAAATAATGCGTGTATGCCGTCAACGCTGCGAACACAGCAAAGCCCAATAAACTGATTTTTCGTTTACTAGTAGTAAAATCGACTAAGTAATAAAATGCCCAAAGCATGAACAGGATTCCGAAAGCGTAAGGGCGAGCCCATTGGGAATAAACCACAGAATACTGAAGCACCGCCATCAAAGAAGCAGAAACATAAGCGCTTTTAGCACTAAAAATCTTTCTCGAAATGAGGAATACTGCATAGACAGAAGCTACACCCGCTAACAAGAATGGAAGCTTTACGACCTGCGGACTGTATCCGAGTAAATCTGTCCAAAACCATAAAAAAACTTGAGTAAAGGCTGGATGTCCATCTATCCACACCCCTTGCGTAATTAGCTCAGAAAAAGTAGAAAACCGCGTGCGCATCAAAGCGCTTAGTTCATCGTGATGAAACTGCATTTCACTCCAAAACCAAAACCGAACCAAAGCGGCAACAATTAGAATTACCGAAATAAGAAATGTAGAGGAACCCTTCCAAATGAACAATTTGTTTGATTGAATATCTTTTAAATTGAACATTGATCTTGACACCAAACAAAGGTAACCATAAGGGCAATGTTTGATACAGACAATATGTGAGAAAAGTCACAGAGATACTATCAATACTGACACTGACAGAGGTCATGTTTTTAAAATTGACCTCCCTCTACTTTCGAACTGTGATTAAAAGCTAAACAAAAACAACCATGATGAAGAACATTGTAATACTAGGTGCAGGAACAGCAGGAACCCACCTCATGTTCATTTAAACGATCAACAACCACAAAAAAAGAACCCGATTCAGCAATGGATCGGGTTTTATATTTACTGTAATCTTGGATGTTCAAGATAATGGTTACGATCTGAAGATGATCGTGATAACAACTCCCCTAAAAACCCGGCCAAGAAAAGCTGCACGCCCATGATCATTACCACAAGTGCTAAATAAAACCATGGTCTATCGGTAATCAAAGGGGCTTTAATCTTTGCATTGAGATAAAAAAGCTTCTCTAGACCAAGGTAGGCTGTCAAAGCAAACCCGATCAAAAACATCAATGTTCCTGCTAGTCCAAATAAGTGCATTGGTTTTTTGCCAAAGCGACTAACAAACATAATTGACAATAAATCTAACGGACCGTTAACAAAGCGGATCAATCCGAATTTAGTAGTACCGTACTTACGCTCTTGGTGTTGAACTACTTTCTCGCCAATCTTATTATAACCGGCCCATTTTGCAATTACAGGAATGTACCGGTGCATTTCTCCGTACACTTCAATAGAATGAACTACTTCGCCTTTATAGGCTTTTAAACCGCAATTAAAGTCATGCAGGTAAATGCCGCTCATTTTTCGCGTGGCCCAGTTGTAAAGCTTGGTTGGAATTGTTTTTGAAATGGGATCATAGCGCTTCTTCTTCCAACCTGAAACCAAATCATATCCATCTGACATGATCATTTTATACAACTCCGGAATTTCTTCCGGACTGTCTTGTAAATCGGCATCCATTGTAACTACTACATCGGCATTGGATGCGCCAAAACCCACGTTAAGTGCAGCCGACTTACCATAGTTTCTTTTGAAACGGATGCCCTTTACATTCGGATCTTTGGCATTGATCGATTCAATGATCGTCCAGGAGCTGTCTTTGCTTCCATCATCAATAAACCATACTTCATATTTGAAGTTATTGGCTTGCATCACACGCACAATCCACTCGTGCAACTCAGGCAATGACTCCTCCTCATTCAACAGAGGAATAACGATAGAAATATCTTTTTTACTCATTGGGCGTGTCAAAGATCGGAGGATTTTGTTTTAGTATAGCAGCTACAATCAATGCGATAATAAAACCACCGATCGTTTTCGATTGAAAGTCTCCCATCGCCAAGCTAGCCAAATCAAATTTTTGGAATTCCGCAATCATCTCTTTGTAAGTATCTTCTCCCATAAACGCTAGGATCTGTTCTTTAGCTTCGCCCAGTGATTGCAGATTGTCATTGATGAAAAACTCCACAAAACTTCCATCAATGAGCAGACCGTATAAAAAGATCAACATCGCACTCAAAGAAGCATAAACAAAAGTGAACATCACTCCGGCAACGAAGCCTTTGCCATACGTCAAAAAACCTTCACCTTCAACTTCTTTGTACTTTTTAACAGCTGTATACATGAGTAATGCTGGAACAGCCAATCCAAAAAACTTAATGGCTCCAAAAGGATTCAAAGAGAGAACATAATAAGAAGTTAAAAACAGGGCAAATGCAATTAATCCAGCCAGACTTGCTCCATTAAGAATTGTGGTATAGCGATTCATTCAATGATATATTGGAGTGAACAAAGGTAATATTCAATGATTCAAAAGAAGTATTGCTATCACAACAATGAATTATACTTTTGCACCCTTAAGGGCAAGTCTTATACGACCAGCTCCTGGTGAACTCCCCCAGGTCAGGAATGAAGCAAGGGTAGCCGGTTGTAGCGGTGCGATATAAGTAGCTTGCCCTTATTTTTTTACCCTGTTGTGCAATCCTCTGTTGAAAACAGATTTCCTCGATTCTACAGTATCCGTCCACCCTTCTCTACTTTCGAAGCATGACAAAACAATTGCCAATCGTCATCACGTTTTTGCTGATGTACCTCACATCGATGAGTCAGGCAGTGTTTATCAAAACAGAATTTGATTTTGGCTCTCTAGCTCAAGAGGTCGGTCATTTTGAAGAAGATTTTCTATTCAGAAACACAGGTAAGGAAAGCATTAAGATCCTTTCCGTACGTTCTGTTCAATCTGCTCTTTGATTTATCTACACTCGATCAGAAGTACTCGAAGGTGAATATGGTTTTGTTAAGGTTAAAATTCATACCGACTCGCTGAAAGGTCTATTTCATGATGAGGTGCACATCACCTTGAAAGATGGTGAAGAACTTAAGAGCGAGGTGCTTTATATACGAGCTCGCATTGACAAACATGGAAAAAAGCGTGACAATCGAGCCTTTGAAGATGGCGCCATTTCTACCTCTGTAGAAGTTTCACCTGAAGACATAGAAACGATGGAAGGGTTCTTAGGTTCGGACAAGCTGAGCCGAGCAGAATCGGAAATCACTTACCTGAAAAAACAGGTAGAATTAAAAAGT
>Ga0181606_10001472_pt1 | contig 20633 bp, 15 predicted proteins | sample 041ome_10_FD_132994 | JGI IMG/M metagenome (GOLD analysis project Ga0181606, IMG submission 132994) | Coastal salt marsh microbial communities from the Groves Creek Marsh, Skidaway Island, Georgia - 041412US metaG (megahit assembly) | ecosystem: Environmental > Aquatic > Marine > Intertidal... | reverse complement strand
GGGGGGACGGAGTCGGCTGTTGCCAGTTTCTCCGCTTTTTGTAACTTGGTTTTAATTCGGCCTTGTTTAAGTCGTGAGAGGTAGTCTACAAAAACTTTGCCATTTAAATGGTCCATTTCATGTTGCAGACAGACCGCCAATAGACCTTGAGCCTCAAGCTCGAAGGTCTTGCCATTAAGCTCCTGCGCCTTCACATGAATGAGGTCGGGCCGTTGCACCTCATCGAACACACCTGGTACAGAGAGACAGCCCTCCTGATGGGCAACATGTTGATTGGATGCCTTCTGAATGACCGGATTAATAAACACCTTTAGGTCGGAACGATCTTCAGAGAGGTCCATTACGATGACCTGCTTATGAACATTGACTTGGGTGGCTGCAAGCCCAATGCCAACGGCGTCGTACATGGTTTCTGCCATATCCGCAACGAGTTTCACAAGTTCGTCGTCAAAGTGCTCCACAGGCTTTGCAATTGTGCGAAGCCTCGGGTCAGGGTAATGAAGAATCTTAAGCAGTGCCATGCACAAATTTTAGACTATTCAAAACGTCGGATAGAAAGTTTCTAGTTGACGCCTAGGCTAGAGGCCCCCATTTTATTGAAAGGCTTCTTGTGACAAACGCAAAGACTCTCAATCGACCTCAGCCTAGCCAGGTAGACACACCACAAACACTCGATCTCGTTAAGCACGGTTATGTCCCTGACACGCTGGAGCCAAAATTAAGGTCTATTTACCTGCTTGGCGAGCCAAGCCTGCTGAGCCGTCCCATTATTGGCATAGTTGGCAGTCGTCATGCCAGTCAACAGGGTATTGAAGACAGTTTTTGGTTCGCAAACGAGCTTGCCACAGCAGGTTGCGTTGTAATCAGTGGGCTTGCTGTGGGCATTGATGCGGCCGCACACCGTGGCGCCATTTCGGCAGGTCGAAACAGCACCATTGCTGTGGTGGCCCATGGCTTTCGCTTTTGTTACCCAGCGCGACATCAGCAGCTGCTTCAACAGGTGCTCGAGACGGGAGGTGCAGCCATTTCGGAGTACGAGCCCAACACACCGCCAAGGCCCCACCAATTTCTGCATCGCAACCGAATTATTGCTGGGCTCTGCGACGCACTTCTGGTCATTGAGGCGGGTCCGAAAAGTGGAGCCTTGACGACGGCGAGCATCGCGCTTGAACTGGGAAAAGATATTTATGCGCTCCCAGGGTCCGTGCACTCTGAGCTCTCTTGTGGTGGTCATCAACTTATACGCCAGGGGGCTGGGCTGGTTCAGTCACCGCATGAGCTTCTAACCGATCTAGGTCGAGCGCTTCCACCGCAAACCAAGCTTCCCGTCCGCAGAAAACAAGGGAAAGACACATTTCAGCCAAAGACATGGCAAGACGATTTTCCGGAAATGAGAGATCCTCGTTATGATCTGGTGAACTCAGCGCTTCGTTATGAGCCTCAGTCTCTAACGGAGCTACTGTCAACACTTCCAGAACATTGCAAGGAAAATGATCTTATTGCTGGACTGCTCATGCTAGAACTCGACCAAAAAGCCTGCCGCCTGCCTGATGGGCGTTGGGTCCGTTTCAAAAACCACTAAGGCAAACAAAATCCCCATGACTTCTAAATCTCCTACAACAGGCAAGCTTTTGGTTATTGCTGAGAAGCCCTCGGTGGCCTCCGATATTGCAAAGGCGCTTGGCGGGTTTGAGAAAGAGTCCGATTATTTTGAAAGTGCTGAAATGGTTGTCGGGTCCGCAGTAGGACATTTGCTCGAGATTGTTCCACCCGAAGGTGTTGAAGTTAAACGAGGGAAGTGGTCTTTTGCCCATCTACCTGTCATTCCAGAAGCATTTGACTTAAAGCCTCTGCCAAAGTCTGAACAGCGCCTAAAGCTTCTTGCCCGCCTCCTTAAGCGTAAGGACATCACAGGTGTTATTAACGCCTGCGATGCCGGACGGGAAGGGGAGCTTATCTTTCGGTTGATCATGCAGTACACCAAGTCAAAGCTGCCGATTCAGCGGCTCTGGCTGCAATCCATGACACCAGAATCCATTCGCGAGGCATTCCGACAGCTTCGCAGCGACAAAGACCTACAAAGCCTTGCTAACGCTGCACGCTGTCGATCGGAGGCCGACTGGTTGGTCGGAATCAATGGCACGCGGGCCATGACGGCTTTTAATTCCAAAGATGGGGGTTTCTTCCTTACGACGGTAGGGCGTGTTCAAACACCCACGCTGTCCATCTTGGTTGATCGCGAAGATTTAATTCGACGCTTTCAGGCCAAAACGTATTTTGAGGTCTCAGCAATTTTTGACACCGGCACGGAGCAGTACACGGGCAAATGGTTTGACCCACTGTTTTCAAAATCGGAGGACAGTCCTGATTCACGGGCAGACCGGCTATGGGATCGGACAAAGGCCGACGCTGTCATGGCCTGCCTTGCCAAGGGAATGCTTACGAAGGTTTCGGAAGAAACCAAACCAAGCAGTCAGTCAGCGCCAATGCTCTTTGACCTTACAAGTTTGCAGCGTGAAGCCAATGCTCGTTTTGGATTTTCGGCCAAAGCTTCTCTTGGGCTTGCTCAGGCGCTTTATGAGAAGCATAAGGTAGTCACTTACCCCCGTACCGATTCAAAGGCCCTGCCAGAAGACTATATTGAAACCGTTATTGGCTGCTTTAAGTCGCTCTCAAAACTATCGGAGTACAAATCGTTTGCCTCTCAGCTTGTATCGGAAAAGCTTATTGTTCCGAATAAGAAGATATTTAATAACGCCAAAATCTCCGATCACTTTGCGATCTTTCCAACGGGCCAGATTCCTAAGAGTCTTACTGAACCTGAGGCCAAGATTTTTGATCTTATTGTTCGTCGTTCGCTTGCTGTTTTCTTTCCTCCAGCCGAGTTTCTAAACACCACACGTATTTCTGAGATTGCGAATAACTTCTTTAGGACCGAGGGAAAGGTGCTTAAGGCAGCTGGATGGATGGCGGTTTATGGCAAGACCATCGACGAACAGCCTTTTCTACCTCCGCTTCCAGAAGGAAAAAGCATTGCGCTTGCAAGCCATGAACTGCATGAGCTTCAAACCAAGCCGCCGGCTCGTTATTCAGAGGCCACACTTTTAAGCGCGATGGAGGGCGCGGGTCGTTTTGTAGACGATGAGGAAAAGCGTGATGCCATGTCGGGCAAGGGTCTTGGTACCCCGGCAACCCGTGCCGCCATTATTGAAGAGCTGATTGCTAAGCAGTATGTGGTTCGTGAGGGCAGGGAACTTACACCTACGGCCAAAGCCTTTCAGCTCATGACTTTGCTTCGTGGGCTTGGTGTGGACAGCCTTTCAAAGGCTGAACTTACAGGCGACTGGGAATTTAAGCTTAAAGAGATCGAGCTTGGGCAACGCGACCCGACAAGCTTTATGCAGGAGATTTCCGAGCTCACCCATCATATTGTTGACAGAGCCCGTAATTACAACAGCGAGACCATTCCTGGTGATTACACCACACTGAAAGTGGCCTGCCCCAAATGCGGCGGGTCGGTGGTCGAGAATTATCGTCGCTACAGCTGCCAGGGATGTGACTTCTCCTTTACCAAGATTCCTGGGGGTCGAATTCTCAGTCCGACCGAGGCAGAAAGTTTTATCACTGAACGGCGATTTGGTCCCGCTGAGGGCTTCCGTGGCCGAACCGGTTTTCCTTTTGTTGGTACTATTGTTCTCACCCCTGAGTTCAAGCTGGAGTTTGACTTTGGCAACAAGGACGATGATCAGAATGCTGAGCCAGTTAGCTTCGACGGGCAGACAGCCATTGGCCCTTGCCCCAAGTGCCAGTCCAATGTCTTCGAACATGGCAACGGGTATGTCTGCGAAAAGGCTGTTGGGCCGCAAAGAAGTTGTGACTTTAAATCGGGCTTATCCATTCTTCAGCAAATTATCGATCGGGCCGAGATGGCAAGGCTACTTACCGAGAAAAAAACAAGTCTTCTTACAGGTTTTGTTTCAAATCGTACGAAGCGAAAGTTCAAAGCTTTCTTAACCCTTGGAACAGACGGCAAGGTGGGATTTGAGTTCGCCGCTAAAAAGGAAAAGTCCGCTTAATTGGTTGAGACTTTGGGCTCGTTTGTAATGCCTGAGCGAACATGGCCTGTTGGGCTCACTGAAAGGGCATCTTGGCAGTTTCGAGTCTGATCATCAAAAAAGAAGTCCGGTGAAAAAGCAGCCAGAAAGTCTGTTTTCTTTAGCCCACCAAGAAACATCGCCTCGTCAATTTCAATATTCCAGGCCTTTAAGGTTCGAATCGCTCGTTCATGGGCGGGGGCAGAGCGCGCCGTTACAAGCGCTGTTCGTACTGTTAGGTCTGTCTGACGAACCTTTTCGCGCAACTGAACCAAAGCCTCTAGGAAGGGTTTAAAAGGTCCCGGACTCAGTGGGGTCGCCGCATGTTTTCTTTCGTGGTCAACAAACGCGACAAGGCCTTCCTTTTGGTAAATACGTTCGGCCTCATCTGAAAAAAGCACGGCATCGCCATCAAAGGCAATTCGTAATTCATTAACCTGTTGAGACTCGGACTCGGGAACTGCAACCGGATAAACATGGGCTGCCGGGCATCCAAGGCGAAGCGCCTGCTCAACGTCATCTGTATTGGCTGATAAAAATAGCGAGGCTTTTAGTGGGTGCAGGTACTTATACGGAGATCGCCCGCGAGTGAAAACAGCCCGTTCAATTTTCAATTGATGATGAGCAATGGAATGGTATATACGAAGACCTGACACAGGATCATTGCGCGAGAGCACAACCACCTCGGTAAGGTTGTCTCCCTCTTGATTGAAACTTAAAAGTTTCTTGACCAGGTTAAAGGCTACACCGGGCTTGGCCGGTTGATTCAGTCGAGCCCATTGCAGACTCATATAGTGCTTGTCGTTCTGTTCCTCAAAAACCGTGTTTTCTTCCTCAAAGTTAAAAAGGGCACGGGAAGAAATGGCGACCGTTAAAGGCGTCAGATTTTGCTTGTGCTCCACTGCGACACCCAACGGCAAAAGAAGTCTGTCTAAATATCCAGGTTCGAAACGCGCAACGCATTGTTCTCAATAAACTGTCGCCGCGGCTCCACTTCTTCACCCATTAAAGTCGTAAAGATGGCATCAGCTGCAATGGCGTCCTCAATGTTGACCTGCAACAACGTACGTGTCTCAACATTCATGGTTGTTTCCCACAATTGCTCTGGGTTCATTTCGCCAAGACCTTTATAGCGCTGTTTTGAGATGGATCGTTCAGCGGACTCACAAAGCTGCTGGATAAGGTTGTGATAACTCTGAATGGGCGTAGCGCTCTGATTGGCCTTTAACAAAACCGGGTGTGGCAGCTGCCGGCTCAGTTGTTGGGACTTCTCTTTTAAAGCTAGAACATCAGGGTGATTCAGCGCAAGTTGATCGATCGTGAAATGATGATGGTTACCTGAACGTAGGCGCTCCACAGTCAGGGACTGTGCCGATGTGTCGTCATAGTTAACTAAGATTTTAGTGACTTGATCGCCCTCGCTATGGATCAAGAGATGTGCATTAATGGATGCCTTAAGTTTTTCAATATCCACTTCCGCAAGCTCTCTTGAGTCTATTAGCCGCAGAATTTCAACAATGAATGGATCAAAAACGCGTTTAAGACGTCCTATTAAATACTCATAGTCAAGGTAAATGGCTTTAAGTGATTTTAATTCCTCGACAATGCTTTTAGTCTGGTCAATCTCTGTTGAAACAGCAGTGATTTGAGGGTCTTTAAGCGCGTAATTCAATACATGCTCATGAAGTTGCGCATCGTCTTTGACGTAAATTTCTTCTTTGCCCAGCTTAATCTTGTAAAGGGGAGGTTGGGCAATAAACACATGGCCTCGTTCAATAAGATCGGGAAGTTGTCGGTAAAAGAAGGTCAGTAGCAAAGTACGGATATGCGAGCCGTCAACATCGGCGTCTGTCATAAGAATAATTCGGTGATAACGAAGATTCTCAATCTTGTAATCGTCCTTACCAATTCCTGTACCAAGAGTTTGAATTAAGGAAATAATTTCTTGTGAGCTTAGAAGTTTCTCGTAACGCGCCTTCTCCACGTTAAGGATCTTCCCTTTTAATGGAAGAATGGCCTGAAACTTTCGGTCACGTCCTTGTTTGGCTGAACCACCAGCCGAATCGCCCTCAACAAGATAAAGCTCTGCCTTTTTAGGGTCTCGCTCCTGGCAGTCGGCAAGCTTTCCTGAAAGGCCGAAACTATCGAGCACCCCCTTGCGCCGTGTCATATCACGGGCGCGTCGTGCAGCCTCTCGAGCGCGAGCCGCGTCAATAATTTTGCTGCAAATTTGCTTAGCGTCGGCAGGATTTTCCAGCAGATACGCTTCTAATGATGTTGCAATGAGGTCTTCAACGGGCTGGCGCACTTCACTTGATACAAGCTTCTCTTTTGTCTGTGATGAGAATTTTGGCTCGGGTACTTTTACGGAGAGGACGCAGGTCAGTCCTTCACGCATATCATCGCCCGTGGTTTCAACCTTATTCTTTTTCGCAAGCTCATGATCAGTAATGTATTTATTTATAACTCGCGTCATTGCGGCGCGCAAACCAGTTAAATGCGTTCCACCATCTTTCTGTGGGATGTTATTCGTAAAGCAAAGTACTTGTTCTGCAAAGCCATCATTCCATTGCATGGCTGCTTCCACAGTAATGTTGTCTTTTGCGCCTTCAGTATGAAAGATTTGTTGGTTTAATACGTGCTTCGATTTGTTGATGTATTCAACAAAGCCTCGCACACCCCCTTCAAAATTAAACTCTTCCACGCGTCGTTCAAGGCGCTCATCTGTAAGACAGATATACACCCCATTGTTCAGAAAGCTCAGCTCCCTTAAACGTTTCACAAGAATTTCAAAGTGGTAGTCAATGGTTGTGAATACTTCTTTGCTTGGCAAAAAGTGTACTTTTGTTCCCCGCTGGCTTGTCTCCCCAATAACGGCCATAGGATCGGTTACAACACCCGCTTGAAAACCAAGTGCGTGAACCTTGCCGTCTTTATAAACTATTAAACGCAACCAATCTGACAAGGCGTTAACTACTGACACACCAACGCCATGTAGACCGCCAGATACCTTATAGCTGTTTTGGTCAAACTTGCCACCTGCGTGCAACTCCGTCATTACGATTTCTGCTGCGGTTCTTTTTAGCTCATCGTCTTCGTGGATATCAATGGGAATTCCACGACCGTTATCAAGTACAGAAATGGAGTTATCCGCATGGATCGTAAGTTCAATACGATCACAATGACCGGCCAGTGCTTCGTCGATAGAGTTATCGAGCACCTCAAATATCATGTGATGTAGGCCTGTGCCGTCGCTTGTATCTCCAATGTACATCCCTGGTCGTTTCCGGACAGCCTCAAGGCCTTTAAGCATCTTGATTGAGGTTGAATCGTAGGTATTGCTCATGTCGGTATCCGTAATGTGGTGAGTGTTAAAGCTTAAATTCGCATAGGCATAACGACATACCGATAGTTTTCAATGGCGTCGGTGGAAATAAGGGCACTTGAATTTTGATCTTCTAACGAAAGTTTAATATCGCTTACTTTAATATTGGTTAGAACGTCAATAAGGTATTGAACGTTAAACCCGATATCCAAGGGCTCACCCGCGTAACTGACGGCCAAATCTTCTTGCGCTTCTTCCTGCTCAGCATTCGTTGATGAGATTCGTAATTGATCGTTTGAAAGAATGACTCTTACGCCTTTGAATTTATCAGTAGTAAGAATGGCTGCACGTTGTAATGCTCCGGCAAATTGCTCTCGGTTGAGAACAATGTGCTTCGAGTGCGCTGTTGGAACGACTCTTTGGTAATCCGGAAACTTTCCTTCTATTAGTTTAGAAATAATGTTTATATTTCTAAAACTAAAACTTATTTGGTTTGCGCCAACATAAACATCAATTTCTGTATCAGAGTCCTCTAAGATCTTTTGAAGTTCATTAATGGCCTTCCTTGGAATAATGACTTCGTTTACTCCGTCTGCCTGTTCCTCCTGCGTGGCTAGGTTGCATTGAGCATAAGCGAGGCGGTGCCCATCGGTGGTCACGCTGCGTATCAGCGTTGGCTCAAACACAAACAACATCCCATTTAAGTAATAACGTATGTCTTGCTGTGCCATTGCAAAAGAAGTCAGATTGATTAAATTCTTAAGTTGGCTTTCAGTGATCTTCAGATGCTTCTTTACTTCTTTTTGTGCAGAGATTGTAGGAAATTCGTCGGCACTTAGGGTTTGCAACGAGAACTTTGAGCGGCCTTGTTGAATGACAAGCCGGTTGTTTGCTTGCACACTTAAAGTTAGTTCGTCATTGGTTGGTAGAGCTCTTAGGATGTCAAGAAACTTTCGGGCGGAAACAGTTAACGATGCTTCTTCAGTAGAAGTTTCATTGGCGAGCGCCGCGCTAATTTGTATCTCGATATCGGTTGCAATAAATGAGATGGCTGACCCCGTTTTTTGAATGAGAATATTTGACAGGATTGGCAGTGTATGCCTGCGTTCAACGATGCCAGCGATTTGCTGGATCGGCTTAAGCAACACATCGCGATTTGCTTTTAAAAGAATCATATAAGTTCCTTAGTAAGAATAAGGAAAGAAAGTTTTGTGTGTATCTCACCCAAAGCTTTGTTTTGACTGGTTTTTCTTAAACATACGTGACCGTAGGCCTGTGGATAACTTGTACTGATGCACCTGTCCGTTATTGTTACAAGATAGTTGTTCACAGCCTTAGGACCTTATCTGCTGTTCGAGTAAATGCAGGTCACGATTGAGATCTGCATTTTTAATGCGGGTGTCGGTTATTTTTCGCACGGCGTGTAATACGGTGGTGTGATCCCTGCCCCCAAAAAGCTCACCAATTTCAGGGAGGCTTTTTTGGGTCAACTCTTTCGATAAGTACATTGCGATTTGTCGAGGCAAAGCAATGGAGGCGGGTCGTTTTTTGCTGTACATGTCAGCGACTTTAATCTTGTAAAAATCTGCGACATATTTTTGAATGGTTTCGACAGAGACCGATGTTTTTTGTAGCAGAAGGATGTCTTTCAGTGCCTCTTTAACACTGCCTAGGCTTGGTTTGGTTTGGTGAAAATCGCAGAATGCAACAATCTTCCTTAGTGCTCCTTCAAGTTCGCGAACATTTGATTTCAAATGCTTGGCGACGAAGAAAGCTTCTTCTTCTTGAAGAGGATAGCCGACGTCGGTTGATTTTTTAATAAGGATGGCGACGCGCATTTCAATTTCAGGCGGCTCAATGGCAACCGTAAGGCCAGAGCTAAAGCGGCTGACGAGTCGCATGTCGATACCGTTTAGCTCTGTTGGGTATGTGTCTGAAGTGATGATGAGTTGTTTCTGGTCGGCGATGAACTTTTCAAAAGCGTAGAAAAACTCCTCTTGTGTGCGGCTTTTGCCGGCAAAGAACTGTATATCGTCGACGAGTAATAAATCGAGGGAGTAGTAGTATTTTTTGAAGTCGTCGAATGACTTTCTTTGATAGGCCTTCACTACATCAGAGACATAAGTTTCAGCGTGGATGTATCGAATCTGAGCTTTGGGATTGCGTTGAATAATGCTGTTACCAATGGAATGGATAAGGTGGCTTTTGCCAAGACCAACGCCCCCATAGAGAAACAGTGGGTTGTAACCACGTCCAGGGTTCTCGGCAACTTGAAGTGCTGCTGCACGAGCGAGCTGATTGGCTTTTCCTGGCACAAACGCATCAAAGGTCCATGCCGGGTTAAGTCGTGTATCAGCTAAAGGGCGGGGGTGTTCGGATAGCTCAATAGAACGTGATTCGGGCAGATCTTCATTGTTGGGAAGATTCAAGGGATGGGCAACAGGCTGCGTTGATGTTGCAATCTGCTCTGAGATGGGTAGGTTGATCTCAATGTATGCGGTAATGGAAGTGTTGGCCGCCCACCAGTCTTCGAGTGCCGGCAAAAGGTTTTCGATGGCCCACGATAGTTTGAAACGGTTAGGCGCCTCAATTATAAGTTTGTATTTACTTACATCAAGTTTTTCAAGTGCTCGAAACTCGAGTGGTTGTATCCAGGTCGCAAATTGAAGGGGCGCTGTCGTTGCCTTTGATTCTTCCTTAAACGCTTGCCAGTACTTATTCGCAGCAAGGTTGAGATCGCTTGAATTAGCCAAATTGGGGGTAAGGGGAAGGGTGCTAATAGGCATCTCTAAAGTGTAACTCGGAAGGGATAGTTATCCACATGTTTGCGCTTACTTACACGCAAGGAGCTTTTGATTGAAAGCCCCTTGAGTGCTAAGATAGAGGGCTTTTCTTATTAAGATAGGAGTCCTTCTCATGAAGCGTACATATCAGCCATCCGTCGTTCGTCGTAAACGAACGCACGGATTTTTAGTTCGAATGAAAACACGCGGTGGTCGTGCTGTGATCCGATCACGGCGAGCTAAAGGTCGGCATCGTTTAGCAGTCTAAGCTTTTGACAGGTTTTGGGGCTATTGCTGTTACCGCTTTCAAAGGGCCCGGGTTTTAAAGGACTTCTTGAGATAAGACCTATTCGACGGTCAACGTGGGCAAGTCTTCACTTTAAAGAAACAGAACCTGGTTCAGTTTTTGTTGGTTTTATTATTCCTAAACGTCTCGTAAAGCGGTCTGTTGACAGAAACCTTATTCGGCGTTGGTTCAATGAAATGTTGCGTCAAGCCAGTTGTCAGAACAAGGTAACCGGGGGTGCGTACCTCCTTCGTGTAACCCATAAGCTTCCTGCCATTGGTTTTGATACCAAGAAGAAGGCTTACCGAGAGTTAAGAGCATTGGTTTTCTTACGAGAGGGTGGTTCAGTAGTCTCATGATGAATCGACTTATTTGCTTTCTCATTCGAGGCTACCAGTTGTCGATTCGGCTCGTTATCGGACCCCGTTGTCGTTTTTTTCCGTCCTGTTCAGATTACGCCATTGAGTCTTATCAAAGGCACAGTCTTTTTACAGCGACTCGTCTAACAGCTTTTCGTCTGTGTCGATGTCGTCCTGGGGGGGGGTCTGGCTATGACCCAGTTCCCGAGGTATTTCCTGCACAAGTTATCAAGGGTTAATCTGGCTATGGATACGCGCCGCTCAATTTTGTTAATTGTCTTTATGGTTTCGTTGTTTTTGCTGTGGGACGCCTGGATGAGGCAGTCCACGACGGGACAGGCAGATGAGGCTGCGGGTTCCTCCGTTCAGTCCCCAACAGGTGTTCCACCGGCAGCTGGTAGTGATTCAGCAACTCGCTCGGAGGCCGACGCCACAATTCCACAGCCCTCGCTCAAGCCAGAACAGGCGCTTGCTCCAACCGATGCCTCTATTACAGCAATGTCGACGCTTTCGGCTGGCGATCGTATTGTTATTAAAAATCGGGATCTTGAGCTTGTTATTGATTCGTCCGGCGGGCGCATAGTGAAGGCCACCCTTCTTTCTCAGCAGTCGAACGATTATTCAGGGGGGTTTGTACGACTTTTTGATGATGGCGTTGATTCTCGTTACGAGGCTCAGACAGGGCTTGTCTTTGCGACGCCTGGTGGCGTTAGTCCTCCGAATCACACTATTCTTTTCGAACGCCTTCCGTTGCAGGGGGGTCAAAACCCTGAGCGAGAGCTTCGGCTTGTGGCCGAATCGGGTGGTGTGAAGTTACTTAAATCGATATCACTTAGCGAATCAGGGCATCAGGTAAGGGTTGAGCACACCATTGTGAATACAGGTGCCGATGCCATTACGCCGTCCATTTACTACCAGCTTTTAAGAAACGATCGCCCACCGCCGGGAGAGAGTTCGTTTTATATGACCTATACAGGCCCAGCGCTTTACACAGATCAGGGAAAGTTTCAAAAGGTTAGTTTTTCAGAGATTGAAAAAAGCAATCAGTCGCATGTCAAAACGGCCTCGGACGGTTGGGTAGGGTTCATTCAGCATTACTTTGTGTCGGCTTGGGTGCTGGGTAACGATCGAGTTCGAGAGTTCTTTTCGCGCAAGGTAGGTGAGGGCCTTTTTGCAGTGGGGATGATTCAGCCTATTCAAACCATTGCTCCGGGCGCCCAACAGACCCATGAGGCTGTTTTGTATGTGGGGCCTCAAGAGCAACGCGTGCTTGAAGCGCTTGCCCCCGGCCTTGATCTGGTAGTGGATTATGGCTGGCTAACGTTTTTAGCCAAGCCCATTTATTGGTTGTTGGAGCAACTGCACAAACTGGTGAACAACTGGGGCTGGGCCATTGTTCTACTCACCCTAATTATTAAACTAATTTTCTACCCGCTTTCGGCGGCAAGCTATCGATCAATGGCCAAGATGAAGGCTGTATCCCCACGCCTCGTACAGATTCGTGAGCGCTATATCAACGACAAGGCCAAGATGAACCAGGCCATGATGGAGTTGTATAAGAATGAAAAGATCAATCCTTTGGGGGGCTGTCTACCTATTCTTATCCAGATCCCTGTGTTTATTGCGCTGTATTGGGTCTTGCTCGCAAGCGTAGAGATGCGCAATGCACCGTGGATTCTCTGGATTGACGACCTCTCGCATCCGGATCCTTTTTACATTTTGCCTATCGTGATGGCGATTACGATGTTCATTCAGACTAAGCTGAACCCGCCCCCGCCAGACCCAGTGCAGGCGAAGGTGATGATGTTCATGCCACTTATTTTCTCGGTATTCTTTTTCTTCTTCCCGGCGGGCTTGGTGCTTTATTGGCTTGTGAACAATCTTGTTTCGATTGCTCAGCAATGGGTGATTACAAAGAGGTTTAATGCCGCCTGAAGACACCATCGTTGCAATTGCAACGGGGGATTGTCAGGGAGCAATCGGTATCGTGAGGGTTTCGGGGCCCTCGGCCTACTGGCTTGGAGAGAAGTTAACGGGTAGGCGCTTGCCTGATCGCCGGGCAGTTTTTTCAGTCTTTCGGTCAATAAATGGGGAGCCTCTTGATGAGGGGCTCGCCCTTTTTTTCCGTGGGCCGCGATCATTTACAGGAGAGGACAGCCTTGAGCTTCAGGGTCACGGGGGGCGTGCTGCCCCTCGTGCCTTGCTTCAAGCCTGTCTTGACGCGTCTAGCCAGTCACATCCCATCAGGCTTGCTTATGCGGGTGAGTTTACGCAAAGAGCATTTCTTAATGATCGCCTCGATCTTGTTCAGGCCGAGGCCGTGGCGGACATTATTGAATCTCAGTCGTCGAGAAGCCTAAAGGCCGCTGTCCGGTCTTTAGCGGGTTTTTTCAGCGAAACAATTCATGATCTTCAGGCTCAGCTTGTCGATTTTCGTGTGCTCGTGGAGGCCCATTTGGACTTTTCTGATGAGGACATTGATGGCCTCGAGCTTGAGCAGAGCCTGGCGCAGCGAATGGCGTCTGTTTTTCGAGGCGTTGATGACGTTCTTCGTAGCGTTGAGTCCGGATTGCGGTTGAAAGAAGGCTGCCGAGTTGTTCTCTTGGGAAGCCCAAACGCGGGCAAGTCCTCACTCATGAACGCTTTAAGCCAGGACGAAGTGGCGATTGTTTCGGACCAGCCGGGGACCACGAGAGATCGACTTACAGAGGAGCTGTCTGTCCAGGGTGTCCATTTTCTTTTAACCGATACAGCTGGGCTTCGAGCATCTGCGGAGCATGTTGAGCAGCTTGGCATTCAACGAAGTTGGCAGTCGTTAAAAACGGCAGATCTCGTTCTTTTTGTTGAGGATATTCAAACCCTAGGAGATAACGAGGGCTTGTTTAAAGAGTGTCAGCAAAATGCTGCTGAAGGTACCGAGGTTTGGCGAGTGGTGAATAAATGGGATTTAAAGCCTGATTTCTCGATGAACCCAAAGGTGCAGCAAGTCCCTTGTTTTTGTGTTTCTGCTCGAACGGGGCAGGGGCTCGATGCCTTGACACAGGCTATTATTTCTTTTGCCACGAAGGATCAGGCTGAAGGGGCGAGTCTTTTCTCAGCTCGACAACGGCATCTTGAGGCATTGCTTCGTGCACGGGGTCAGCTTACGGAGGCGCAGACATATCTTCGGCTCGATTCCTTGGAGCTTTTGGCAGAACACCTTCGACTTGCGCAAGACGAGCTTGGTGAGATTCTGGGTCGGCGGACCAGCGATGATCTGTTAGGCGACATTTTTAGCCGCTTCTGTATAGGGAAGTAGTAAAAGCGAGTCTATGCGGCCGTTCAACGTTTAGAGGGTAGGAAGAGTTTTTTCCTATAGTTCTTTTCGACTTGGTCTGCTTTGTAGACCCTACCTGACATCGCGATGTAGACCCCTGGCGCAGCAACTTGGCAGGCCGCAACGGCAAGGCCAAGATTAAAAACCCCGTCGGAGTTTTGATGAGCCACGGGGACCATGGCTCCGGTAAACACAACCGTTTTTTTCGTATCTTTACCAAGGCCGTCTTGAAGCGTACGGGCCGTGAGGGTCATAGTGTCGGTCCCGTGAACAATGACCAGATGGTTTTCTTTTGCTTTGACCACGCGTTTCAGAATGAGATTGCGTTCCTTATCGCTCATGTCTAGGCTGTCGAGAAGCAGGACCTCTTCGATGCGGGGACGGTAGGCAAGCCGGGCATGAGTTGTAAGGACGCCAAGGCAAGTATCAACAAAACCAAGGCCTCCTACGGATTCCAAGTAACGTTTTTCAAAGGTACCTCCAGTGGTAAGAATAGCGAGGCGGGGTAGGGCTTGAGTTTCGTTTCGCGGCACGGGACGTTTTCTATAAGGATAGAGGGGTTTGGGCGGGTAGGGCTTGAGCCATGGCCCTCGCTTGATCAATGGCCTCGAGTAGAGATGCTGGGCTTGCTTGCCATTGATGGGCGATGTCGAAGGCTGTACCGTGATCCACACTTGTTCGGACAAAGGGCAGCCCCAGGGTAATGTTCACGCCGTGGTCAATGCCGAGGTATTTGATGGGTATAAGGCCTTGGTCGTGGTAGAGGGCGATAACGAGATGAATATCGTCGGGACTCATGCGTGCGCGCATAAAAATTGTGTCGCCCGGCCATGGGCCGGTTACATGAATGCCACGGTCTTGCGCGGCTTTAATGGCTGGTGCAACCACACGGATGTCTTCGTCACCAATGTTCCCGCCCTCGGATGCATGAGGGTTGAGGCCTGCTACAGCGATTTTTGGACTGGGTTGGCCGTACTGGTGCCCGCAGTGGTGGGCGATTTCAATGGTCTCGAGCAAGTCATGCGGGGTGATGCGAGACGGTACGTCTTTGAGCGGAATATGAATGGTGTGTAAGAGCACCCGCAGTTCACGGTTGATCAGTAGCATTCTTACGGGCGGCGGTGAGCCGGGGCAAGCCAAGTGGGCAAGTAGCTCGGTATGTCCTGGCCATTTATAACCGGCTAGATTCAACGCCTCCTTGTGAATGGGCGCGGTGACCATGGCATGAGCCCGACCGGAAAGGCAGGCCCGTGCTGCCCCGGTGATTGCCCGATAGGCGGATTCCCCAGAGTTGGGGGCGACTGTTCCGGCGGGGTAGGGGCCCAACGGTCCTGTGTCCTCGGTGATTTCGGCCAGGTGGGCGTGGGTCACCGGCATGCCGAGAAGGGCATTCACCTCTTGGAGGTGTGACAGGTCCCCAAAGAGCTTAAGTTTTGTTTTTGTTGAGCCTACAGGGGCTTGCCGCAATGCTTTGATGCAGAGCTCGGGTCCAATGCCCGAGGGGTCACCCATGGTTAGGGCTATAACTCGTGAGGTCTCAGTCAAGAATTCCGCTTTCGAGGCTCTGTCGTTGGGGTTTGCTTCTAATTGAAATACAATGCGAATCTTACCGGTTTGCAGCCAGCCACAAGACTTGTTTCACGTGAAACAAATAAACGGAGGGGTGGTCTGGGGGTTTCACGTGAAACACTGCCCCCCCGGTTTTATCAAAAACGATAGGAGCCTTTGGTCTGATGGCTGCGGGGCGGTTTGAAGTTATTGTTGTTGGGGGTGGGCATGCGGGCACTGAGGCTGCATTGGCCTCTGCTCGTATGGGCGCTCGTACCCTACTTGTGACCCATTCCCTTGACAGCCTCGGGCAGATGTCCTGTAACCCATCGATCGGAGGGATTGGCAAGGGCCATCTCGTTAAAGAGATTGATGCATGCGGCGGGGCGATGGCCATTGCAACGGATGAGGCGGGCATTCAGTTTCGAACTCTGAACCAGTCGAAGGGCCCTGCGGTTCGTGCAACCCGGGCCCAGGCGGACCGGGTTCTATATCGCAAGGCAATCCGCGGTCGGCTAGAAAACCAGCCCAATTTATGGCTTTTCGCGGAAGCCGTGGATGACATTCTTCTCGATGCTCATGGGCTGGTGGGTGTAAGGACACAGTCAGGGGTTGTGTTCGAGGCACCAAAAATTGTTCTAACGGCGGGCACCTTTTTAAATGGCAAGATCCATATTGGTCTCGACAACTATTCTGCGGGACGAGCGGGAGAGCCTGCATCTCTTCGACTTTCCGATCGTTTAAAGGACCTTGGGCTCGGTCAGGGCCGGCTCAAAACGGGAACGCCACCAAGGCTTGATGGCCGCTCAATAAACTTTGAGGGCCTGACCCTGCAGCCAGGGGACGAACCCGAGCCTGTTTTTTCCTTTTGGGGCTCCCGAGATCTTCATCCTGAGCAACGGCCTTGTTGGCTGACTCATACCAACGAAGAGACGCATGCACTCATTCGAGCGGGTCTTGATCGATCCCCACTTTTCTCGGGCGTGATCGAAGGGGTGGGCCCCCGCTATTGTCCGTCGATAGAGGACAAGGTTCACCGGTTTTCTCAGCGGCCAAGCCATCAGATTTATCTGGAGCCTGAGGGCCTTACCACTCATGAGATCTACCCTAACGGCATCTCCACAAGTCTGCCGTATGACGTTCAGCTTCAGCTGGTTCGTTCCATTAAAGGGCTGGAACAGGCGCATATTCTTCGCCCGGGCTATGCCATTGAGTATGATTTTTTTGACCCGCGTGGTCTTAAGCCCAGCCTTGAGACCAAGGCCATTGAGGGCCTGTTTTTCGCGGGCCAGATTAATGGAACGACCGGTTATGAAGAGGCTGCTGCCCAAGGCCTGGTAGCGGCTGTGAATGCGGTTCGAAGTCTTCGCGACCAAGAGGCCTGGGTGCCACGGCGAGACGAGTCGTACCTCGGTGTACTTATTGATGACCTCGTAACCCAGGGCGTTACGGAGCCTTATCGCATGTTCACAAGCCGTGCGGAGTACCGATTAAGCCTTCGTGAGGACAATGCCGACCTTCGGCTCTGCGAGCAGGCAAGGGCGCTCGGACTGCTTTCCGATGACCAGTGGCGTCAATTTAATGAAAAGCGTCAGTCCATCGAGTCGGAGCTGGCTTACTTAAAGCAGGCGATGATTTCGCCCAAGGATCTACAGGCCCTTGCCTTGAATGATCCTGGTTATGGCTCCGTGGGGCGTATGTCAGCAGCGGATATTTTAAGGCGGCCCGCCACCCGCTATGAGGCCATTGAGCCCTACTTGCAACGTGGCGAGCAGCCCGTTCCCTCTGCATCGGCGCTGGAACAGGTGCTTATTCAGCTTAAGTACTCGGGCTATCTTTCGCGTCAGCAACAGGAGGTTGATCGTCAGAAGCAGCTCCTTGAGACAGCCATTCCTGATGATTTTGTTTACCAAGGGCTTGCTGGGCTTTCCAATGAAATGGTTCAGAAACTGCAGACCATTCAACCGCGAACACTTGATCAGGCCTCACGCATTTCAGGGGTTACTCCCGCGGCCATTTCGATTCTTTTGGTCTACATCAAGCGACATCGAGCAAACCCGCTGAAAGATCCTGGAAGTCTTGCCGCTTAAACCCATGCAACAGATGACGATGTCTCGCGAGGACGAAGCCAAGGACATCGGGGTGGGTCTTGATCGTCAACTGGGTTATGTGCTCGAGCCCGGATGCAGGCAGGCTCTGGTCGAGTTCTTAATGACTCTTCGCAGCTGGAATCATGTGCACAACCTAACAGCAATACGGGACCTTCAAGAGCAGGTCCGACGTCACTTAGTGGAGCCTGTTTTAACTTTTAGGCATTTTCCAAGAGACCCTATTGATAATGCTTCGCCAGACCATCCATTGCGAATAATGGACGTGGGTTCGGGTGCTGGGGTGCCTGCCATTCCCTGGGCCATTATGGGGGGGCCTCTGCTTCACATTACCCTGGTTGAAAAGGTGGGCAAAAAAGCAGCCTTTTTACGTCGAGTTGTGCACCAACTTGAGCTCGACTCGAGGGTTGCTGTTATTGAGGATGACGTTCGGCGGGTTCAGTCGGACATGCCCTATCAAATTGTGTCGAGCCGCGCCTTTGCGAGTTTAGGTGACTTCATTAACTGGACTCAGCATTTGCTTATTCCGAAAGGAATGTGGCTTTACTTAGCGGGCCAGCTTCATCGGGTGACCGGCCTTTCCAAAGATCATTATGTTCACACGGACCCGTTGGTGGGCGTGCGACTTTCAAGAATTACGCCGGTTTACATGCCAGGCCAGGAGGCATCTCATTTGGTCTGGCTTTCAAAGGAAGGAATCGCATGCTAGCGCAGGTTTTCTGCATTGCAAATCAAAAGGGCGGTGTCGGTAAGACCACGACCGCAGTCAACCTTGCCGCCTCATTAACCAGTCTTGACTGTCAAACACTCCTTGTCGACCTCGACCCTCAGGGTAATGCAACGATGGGCAGCGGCGTGGATAAGGCCGAGGTGGAGCAGTCGGTTTATCCGGTTTTGTTGGGCTTGTCGGACTTAAAAAGCAGCCTTATTCGTAGCCCTGCGGGTTACGACCTTCTGCCCGCGAATCGAGAACTTGCTGGGGCAGAGGTCGAGCTCGTTTCCATCGAGCGGCGTGAGCACCGTCTTCGGGATGCCCTTCGAACAGTCGCCTCGGATTACGACGTTATCTTGATTGACTGTCCCCCTTCACTTTCTCTCCTTACATTAAACGGCCTTTGCGCCGCACATGGCGTAGTTATTCCGATGCAATGCGAGTACTTTGCCCTTGAAGGTCTCTCGGATTTGGTTAATTCAATAAAACGGGTTCACGGGGGGCTTAATAAAGACCTCAAAATCATTGGTCTTTTACGGGTTATGTTTGATCCCCGTATGACGCTCTCTCAGCAGGTAAGCGATCAATTACTTAAACACTTTGGGGACCGTGTCTTCAACACAGTTATTCCTCGAAACGTTCGGCTCGCAGAGGCGCCAAGCCATGGTCAGTCGGTACTTGCTTACGACCCCTCCTCCCGGGGGGCGGTGGCCTACCGTGCCTTTGCACAAGAACTCATCGATCGGCTGAAGCTTGCCCCCCAGCGGGTAGCTCAGGCCTAAATCACTTTTGTACAAGGACTTCTTAATGGGCACTCCAAAATCAACAAAAAAACGTGGCCTCGGTCGTGGCCTTGAGGCCCTGCTTGGCGGGTCAAACCCGATGGACGAGGTAACGACTGCCAGCAGCCAGACTCTTGCTCTGACGCAATTGCAGCCCGGACGCTACCAGCCTCGTCAGGTTTTTACCGAAGAGGCCATTACTGAACTGGCCGAATCGATTAAGGCTCAGGGCCTTATTCAACCCATTGCGGTAAGGCCTCTCAAGGGTAGTGGGATGTACGAAATTATTGCGGGTGAGCGACGGTATCGGGCATCCAAGTTGGCGGGCCTCTCGGAAATTCCCGTCTATGTGCATGACGTGGATGATAAAGCTGCGCTTGCCATGGCGCTGGTTGAAAACCTGCAGCGTGAAGATCTTAATGCTCTTGAAGAGGCCCGGGGCATAGAGCGGCTCATTGAGGAGTTCAAACTGACGCATGAACAGGCCTCCGAAATACTCGGCCGCTCCCGCTCGGCCATCACGAATCTCTTGCGCCTTTTGCAGTGCACACCATTGGTTCAGAAAGCGCTAACCCAGGGGGCGATTGAGGCAGGTCATGCACGGGCCATGCTTAGCCTTCCTGAGTCTGCCCAGCGCGCACTTTTAAAGACGATCGAACTGGAGGCTTTGTCGGTGCGAGAGGTGGAGCAGCGCGTCAAACTTCTTGGCTTCCAGTCTCCAGAAATTGCTTCTCACGATAGTAAGCACCAACAAAAAGAAAAACCGGCACGGCTGTCCTCGGACTGGCTGAGCATGCAAAACCGATTGGCGGAGTCCTTGGGTCTGCCGGCCGTTCTACTTTCAAAAAGAAAGGGTGCTGAGCTGCGTCTGAGCTTCGCTTCCATGGAGGAGCTCAATGGCTTCTTGGACCGCCTTCAGATTGCTGGTGAACGGGATCATTTTGAGTGACTTTGCCAAGGTGTTTGGCTTTGACAGGTTCGGCCGATCGACTTACACTCTCGGGTCGGGTTCTCCCTAGTGTAGAGCTTCAGGCATGGAGACTCGATAGCCCCTCTTGGAACAGTTAAGGACGACGCATTGATTTTAGAGCTATTTCTTGCAGCTCAGGGCCTTGTTGTGATTGGCGTAGCTGGTGGCATGTTCCTACTGGACAGCTCAGGAGAGGCCAGCATCTCCGCTCTAGCGAGCGGCGGCTCAGTATGGATTGCCAATATGCTTATGGTCCTATGGATGCAGTTTAGGCGCCTTTCGCTTGGCGTTTCTGCGAACAAGGTCTCGGAGTCATTCTCAGTGCTCGTTGCCTACTTTTTTAAACTCCT
>Ga0181606_10001471_pt1 | contig 20634 bp, 18 predicted proteins | sample 041ome_10_FD_132994 | JGI IMG/M metagenome (GOLD analysis project Ga0181606, IMG submission 132994) | Coastal salt marsh microbial communities from the Groves Creek Marsh, Skidaway Island, Georgia - 041412US metaG (megahit assembly) | ecosystem: Environmental > Aquatic > Marine > Intertidal... | reverse complement strand
TCATTGGAGGTCTTGCGGAAATTGGTGCGTTTGGCCCCTATATACCTGAAGAATACGGCGGTGCGGGATTGGATCAAATGGCTTACGGCCTCATGATGCAAGAAATTGAACGGGGCGATTCTGGAGTTCGCTCAACATGTTCCGTCCAATCTTCTTTGGTGATGTATCCTATTTATGCGTTTGGCTCAGAGGAGCAGCGCAAAAAGTACTTGCCTAAATTGGCCGCTGGCGAAATGCTCGGAAGTTTTGGCCTCACAGAGCCGAATTTTGGGTCGAATCCCGGCGGGATGATTACAAATTTTAAAGATGCGGGCGACCATTACGTGCTCAATGGAGCTAAAATGTGGATTAGCAATGCACCGTATTGCGATGTAGCCGTGGTTTGGGCTAAAAATGAGGAGGGCCGCATCCACGGATTAATTGTGGAGCGCGGAATGGAGGGCTTTACCACTCCTGAAACTAAGAATAAGTGGAGCTTGCGCGCTTCGGCTACTGGAGAATTGGTTTTCGAAAACGTGAAAGTTCCTAAAGAAAATGTATTGCCGAACAAGTCGGGATTGGGCGCTCCGCTCATGTGTCTCGATTCAGCGCGTTACGGCATTGCTTGGGGGGCTATTGGTGTGGCAATGGATTGCTACGATACGGCACTTCGCTATGCCAAGGAGCGCATTCAGTTCGACCGCCCGATTGCTTCGTTTCAGTTACAGCAGAAGAAATTGGCCGAAATGATTACTGAAATCACCAAGGCGCAGTTGCTTACTTATCGACTCGGACAATTGAAAAATGAGGGCAAAGCTACCACTGCACAGATTTCGATGGCTAAGCGAAACAACGTGGATATGGCGTTGAAAATCGCGCGCGAAGCTCGTCAGGTTTTGGGTGGCATGGGGATTACAGGAGATTACTCTATCATGCGTCACATGATGAACTTGGAAAGTGTGGTAACCTATGAAGGTACGCACGATATTCACTTGCTCATCACGGGAATGGATGTTACGGGAATTCCAGCGTTTAAGTAATTAATTCCCGTCTTTGAAAATTTCTGCTCGGGAAAAATTTCGGCTTCGGCATGCTTGCGTTTCGGCAAGCTCTTGTTAGGGGGAATCTTTGATGGGGTGTGCTCGTGTCCGCACCAATCTCTATTTGGGTTAATTCTAACGCGCGTTAGTTTATCCACGAGTGGATAATTCATCAACTTTTCCAACATTATTCTAAGAAGGGATACTTTACGTCTTGTGGTTTAGCAGGCGTAAAGGGTATATTAGGATTCATAATCTCCTCAATTAAATTTTGCAGCGCTTGTCTGAAATCTTCGTACTCGTCCCGTTCGATGCGCCGTGTATTTTTGGCATCGATGTTTTTAAAACTGAGTATTTGAACATCTATAGGAAGAGACACACCGGTATGGGCTCCCATGTACAATAAGGTATATACTCCCACTTGTAAATAGTGTCCGTTTTTTCCAAATCCATTTTGAATAAGGTCTTTGGGTTTCGAGATTTTTGCGGACCCGGTTTTGTAGTCCATTATGCGTAGTGCACCGTTTATCCGGTCTACTCTATCTATAGTGCCTTTGAGCCAAACCTCTTCGCCCGACGAGAGCGTAAAAGGAATGTTGAGCTTCGCCTCACAATCTAAGATTTCTAGTTTATTCCCCGCTCGAACCGTTTGTAAATCGTAGTTAATAGCCTGCGATACGCGAAACTCGGCTAAATTATATTGCAGAAAATTTTTCCCTCTGAGCGATTCTGGTGGCCAGTGGTTCGTCGTAAACCTATTATCCAGCACCTCTTTTGCCCTTGGTTTAATTACATTCAACAATAAATCTTCGGTAATCACTTCGGAAATGTCCTTGTAAAGGTCTTCCAATGTTTCATGGACAATCGTTCCCAAGGTAGCTGGGTCGATATCCTCGGACTTGACCCTGGGCTTATTGGCATCTAGAACCTTTTCAAAATAGAACTGTTGAGGGTCATTCAGATAGGATTTCAATGCCGAAGCTGAAATCCCTTTACTCCACTGATGCAGCCGTTCCATTACCCAAGGGTGTTTTGTATGTTCCAGTGGCGCGAGTTTTCGTATGTGTGCGCGTCTTGCGTGATGATGTTTCTTAAGGTTGATGTGAGGGTGTTTACCATAATCCAACTCCAATTGCTGAATAAATCGGCTTCGCTCATTGCCCGTTGGCCCCACAGCACTGTGAATTAGATGAATGGTCTTGGCACGGCTCAACAAGCGATAAAAGTGGTAGGCAAATACGGCATCCCTTTCTAAAAATGTGGGGAGTTGGTAATGTTTTTTTACGTCGAAGGGCAGCGAGCTGTCCAGTTGCCGGCCTCGAGGAATGACCCCCTCATTTACAGAGAGCATTATAATGTGGTCGAAGTCCAGCGCCCGTGTTTCCAGTACCCCCATTACTTGCAAACCCTCTAGCGGCTCACCATGGAAATCCAATTTTTCGCCCTGAATCATTTGCCGAAAGAATTTCGCAAAGATTTTTGGACTCTCGTTTAAGTGGGGGAATCGCTCTAGTAGATCGCTAATTCGATTGGTCGATTTCCATAAGCCATAGAGCATTTCCAAGTCTAGGGAAAAAGCGGGGTCGCCCTCCATGCGTTGCCGGGCTGCGGAGGTAAATGCCCTCACCGCCGTAAGCCATCCAGTTATACCCGTTTCACCATTCTTTGGGCGGATAAGAGGTTCCCAATCCTCTTTTTTTCCCTGCTTTGTCATCTTTTTTATAAAGGGATGTTCCAACAGGTTCGAATGAACATAAGTCCCCCCACCTCTAAGCCAGGTATGCAGCCACATCATGTAGAATTCCGATGCCGAACCCAGCATCATGGGGTATCCCATGGTTACATTAATGGTCTCTTCTTCGGGTAGATGAAGGAGCACATTGGGTAAAATTTTCTCATCGGCAAGTACGATTGCGGTCCGTTCATTCCTTGGCGTGTTTTCAAGGATTTCAGGCAGCAAATAGGCCTGTTCAAGTTCTCCCATGGCCTCGTGAATATGAATGTTCTTATGAAGCTCATTCATCGAGTTGGGTCGAAAGGAGATTGGCGTTCGGCGATAGCATGGCCACTTTAAAATTTTTCTCACAAAAACGCCGGCATCAGATTCGGGGTGATTCGTTAGGGATTCATCAAAATCCCATAGGGCAACCCCTAGTTGATGGTCTATGAGCGTCTGAATAATTTTGGTTTCACTCGCCGAAACTGCATTGAATCCGGCAAAAACAATAAATTGATTTTTCCGGTTAATTTGTTCCATGTAGGCGTTAATTTGTTCAGCAGCCATTCGAAACGCCAGACCCTGAGTTGTTTTCCCAAGATTTTGAGTCCGTGAACGATATCGGCTGTAAACTTCTGCAACTCGGCTCCACATGGCCAGATAATTCCGGGGCAAGGTGTCGTCTTGGCCCTTACTTTCTTTCATCCATCGGTTGAGTTGCTCAATATCGCTCATCGACCCAAAAACCGCATCGCGATCCAAGAGATAGCGCTCCATTTCTTCAAAATCCCTGCACAACTGGCTGCCCCATCCCGAGAAGGAATCAATAGTCGTTGGCGCGTGGGCGAAGACTTGGTTATAGGCTTCGTGCAAATAGAGCAATTGCTCTGTTCCATCCATGTAGGAAGCGCCAGTTAAGTTCGCAATCCATCGGTCAAAGGTTGTGGTTTCGGGAACCCATGCGGGTCCATCCAACTGTGAAGCCCATGCTTTACGAAAAAATAAGCCCGCTCTTTTGGTCGGCAAAATGAGCGTAATTTCCTTGGTTTTGGGAATTTCTTTGGAGAGGTAAGAGGCGACTAGGTCGAGAAAGTCCATCCGTCTTTTTCAGGGAAAGGTAATGAATCCACTTCGGAACCCATAGATTTTGAATTACCTTTGTAATATGATCCAATCAAAAGTTTTTTCGCGGCTTATTCGGACCACTTTGACCTTGGTATACTTGGTGATTATAGCCGGAAGCGTAGTGCGCATGACGGGATCGGGTATGGGATGTCCGGACTGGCCATTTTGCTTTGGGTATGCCATTCCGCCCACCGAGCTGGAAACGGTTACCTGGAGTGCAGATAGGGCTTTTAAGCGGGGGCAAATGATTGTGAGGGACGATGCGCTGTGGGTGGCAGAGCAGGATTTCACTACAGGGAATGCATTTGATCCCGAAAATTGGGAGGTATACACCCGCCATGACTACGCTCATTTTAATCCAGTGCATACCTGGATTGAATATATTAATCGATTAATTGGAGCATTAACCGGAGTTCCCGCGCTTATTTTAGCACTGGTTTCGCTATTGGCGAAAGGGCGTTCCGTATGGTATCCAATATATGGGCTATCCATTCCAATCGTGCTTGGCTTTGAGGCTTGGCTCGGGAAGACCGTGGTTGATGGAAACCTTATTCCCAATCAAATTACCATTCATATGCTCGGTGCGGTCGCTTTGGTTTTTCTGCTCGTGCGGTATTTGGCTTTTGTGCAAAATCGAAGGCCAGATCGATTGGAAATCACACCTGTTCTGCGCAATATTTTGGTTTTTTCGGCGGTGCTGTTGTTGGCGCAAATTGTAATGGGGACACAGGTTCGCGAAGAGATTGATGTAATTGCAAAGGCCTTTGATTCCCGCGCTATGTGGCTCGAACAATTATCGGTTATATTCGAAGTTCATCGCTCAACAGCCCCTGTGCTCATGGTTTTATCGGGGGTAGCGTTTTATTTAAATCACCGACTGATCCGATCCATATTCGAAGTGGACCTGTTTTTCGTTTTTATTTGGGCTGAGGCGCTGAGTGGAGTAATCTTGGCATATTTTCACTTGCCCATGTGGAATCAACCCGTGCATTTGCTCCTGGCGATCTTGGCCATTGGAGCATTGCTCTACGCTTTGTTCCGCTCCGTTATTCGGCGGTCCATTCCAGCGACTCGATAAGGCGGGCAATGTCCTTTTGAAAAAATACCAAAACCGGTTGAATGCTGTCGAAGTTGGGTTCCGAATTAAAATAAAGGGCCCCTCTCAAAAAATGCCGCGTGCTATCCGTGGCCACAAACTGTAGGTTGCTGGCAGTATTACCCTCGATTTGGTAGAGTAGGGCGTACACATTTTTTTGGTCATTGGTAAAGACGCGTTCAGCGATGCCGTCGGCCTTTTCTGCATGCACGAAGGCCAGGTCCCGCGATTCCTCCACGAGTTCCGCAAAATTCGACTCAATGGTCCGGTAGGTGATATGGATACTCGCGTTTAGTGACGGATACACGAGATTCATCCAGGTGATTTCCTGCTTTTTCTGGATTCTTGCCAATTGGGAAACCTCAAAGCGGTAGGGATAATCGTCGGGTATTTGCAGATAACGCGGATTGGGAAGATCTATTCGGAAGTACCCATTCGGTTTCGGGACGCGGTTTGATGTGCGTTCACATCCCCACATCAACCCGAGGCCAATTGCTAGAACCCCTATCCACATCAACCCCCTGCCAGATCTAAGTGCCCACATACGTAACTTTTATTCGCCTAATCCTGCGTTTATCAACGCTTTCTATGCGCATTTGGTACGCGTCGAAGTGGATAACTTCATTTTTAGTGGGAATTCTACCTGATATTTCCAGCACGAATCCAGCTAGCGTATCGCTTTCACCTTTCACTTCTTCAAACGCATCGCCCTCAATTTGCAACACGCGATAAAAATCGCGCAACAAAATTTTCCCCTCAAACACGTAGTTTCTGGCATCTAACTTCGAGTAAGTGAGGTCTTCGTCGTCGAATTCGTCCGAAATTTCACCTAGAATTTCTTCGAGCACATCTTCCAAGGTAGCTATTCCATTAGCTCCGCCATACTCGTCGACCACAATACTCATGTGAATTTTCCGAGATTGAAATTCACTGAGCAAATCGTCCAATTTCTTGTTTTCCGGAATAAAAAATGCGGGTCGTAACAGCGTATTCCAAGGAAAAGAAGCCTCTTCCTCGAGGTGGGGCAATAAATCCTTGATGTACAGAAGCCCTTCGATTTGATCAAAATTTTCCTTGTAAACCGGGATTCTGCTATAACCGTGTTCGAGAATGGTCTTGAGTACCTCGGGAAAGGGCGTGTTGATGTCCAGCGCAATCACATCCATTCGAGGCTTCATAATTTGCCTCACTTCGGTATTCCCAAAATTCACAATGCGTTTGAGGATTTTTTGGTCGCGATGCGGCTCTTCTCCCTGTTCAGTAATCTCCAATGCCGAAGACAAATCCTCCACGCTAATGCTCGTAGGCTTTGCCTTGAGTCGCTTTTCCACCCATTGGGTAGATCCCATCAATAGGGCGCTAAGCGGCGCGAAAAATCGGCGCAAGAGATCGATGGGAAGCGCCATCATTCGGGCAAACTCAAGTGGATTTCGGCTGGCATATACTTTGGGTAGCACCTCGCCAAAGAGCAATAGCACAAAGGTGATGGCCACCACATTAAACAAAAATTCCACGAGCGGATTTTCGTGCAAATTCAAATAGCGCGAGGTAATCAACGTAGAAAGCAGTACAATAGAAATGTTGGCTAAATTATTGCCAATGAGAATAGTCGCGAGCAATTTGCGCGGTGCGTCAATAAGGTCTAGCACAGTGGCGCTTAGTCGATCCTTGCTCTCGGTCAGCTGTTTGATGGATTCGGGATTCAATGAAAAAAAAGCCACCTCACTGCCCGATATAAATGCGGATATTACAATGAGCACCAAGAGTCCTGCGATGGGCCAAATTATTTGGGTCTGCGCTCCTGCAATGAGAAACAATTGGCCAATGAGCAGGGGAGGATAAGGGTCGGGGTCCAATACAGAGGATTTAGTTCAACTTGAATTAAAAAGGCAAATCGTCGTGCCCATTATCCATTTCGGAATGATTCGGCTCAATCGGTGCGGATGGGCTTGGAGATGCCGCCGCTTGCGGGTTTTGTGAGGCCTCAGGTGCGCTGTAGGCCGACCCCGATTGCGCGCTTTTAGGCGCTCCGCCAAGCATAGTCATTTCCCGGGCAACCACTTCCGTAGAGTATTGGTCTTTTCCCTCGTTATCTGTCCACTTGCGCGTTCGAATTTGACCTTCAATGTACACCTTATCCCCTTTTTTGAGGTATTGTTCCGCCACACCGGCTAGTCCGCCACGTAAAATAACGTTGTGCCACTCGGTGTTTTCCACGGTTTCCCCCATTCTATTTTTGTAACTCTCGCTCGTAGCAATACTAATTCGCGCCAATTTGTTGGAGTCATCGAACACTTTTATAACTGGATCTGCACCCAGATTCCCGATTAAAATTACTTTGTTTACAGATCCTGCCATCTTTTCTTCTTTAGGTCAAATTTATAAAACCATTTTAATAGAGCCCGTTCAAATCCCACTTTTGAGATATTTTTCGACCGGCTTCGGCACGCCGAGCTGTTCAATTTGCTCTGGCGTTAAAAGTACTGCGTTAATTTCAGTTGTGGAGGCTTCTTGGGCCATGAGTTCGGAGTGGGCCTTTACACCTTCCCAAAATTCAATGATTAATTCGCGGTGCGAGAGTTTGTGCGTGCCAGCGGGGATCCTCTTTTTCAATTTAAAGGGCCTGCCGATGAGTTTTTCAAACTCTCTGTGAACCGCAGCCGGTTTTTCTAACCGATTTGCGGATAAATCGAGTACGGGAAAAGACCAAAGACTGCTCCATATGCCGCGATTAGCTCGCTGATACATCAGGATTCCCCCCCGATCCCTAAACACCAAAAAGGGGAAGTACCTTTCGGTGGTCTGTATTTTTCGCTGTTTGATGGGCAGCTCTTCTGCAATTCCTCGTCGGTAGGATTCACAAATGGTCTGAGCTGGGCAGTCTTCGCATTTGGGTTTTTTGGGCGTACAAATGAGCGCTCCAAAATCCATCATGGCTTGATTGTGTTTTGCCGGGTGTTCTGCGGAGAGGAGCACATGGGCAAGCTCCGAAATTTTTTTCTTTCCTTCGGCTTGATCGATGGGTTCCGTTACGGCCTGAAGGCGTGAAATTACACGGTAAACGTTTCCGTCTACAACCGGAACTGCTTCGTTAAAACAGAATGATGCAATGGCTGCGCTGGTATATGGACCAACACCTGGGAGTTTTTGCAGTTCGGCTTGGGTTGATGGCCATTTTCCGGCGTATTCGTCCGCGATAATTCGGGCTGTTTTCATCAAATTTCGGGCGCGGGAATAATACCCGAGTCCCTGCCATAATTTTAATACCTCGTGCTCATCTGCGCGGGCGAGGTCTCCAATGGTTGGAAAGGATTGGAGGAAGGCAAGATAGTATGGCATGCCCTGTTCCACTCGGGTTTGTTGCAAAATGATTTCAGAAAGCCAAACGGGATAGGGGTCATTTGTGTCGCGCCAAGGGAGATTTCTTCCTGCATCGCGATACCATTGCCTCAAGAGCTCTGAGAATGTAGACATGTGAAAAATTAGGAGAGGTATTTCTCGAGGGGTAAAGGTAAGAAATGTTTTCATTTAGGTATTTTATCCCTATATTTGCAGCCCCTTTTAAATAAGGGTGAGCGCGGGCCGTTTGGCATGGGCAAAATTGACGTTCCTTAGATCAATAAGCTATAGATTAATTTAGAAGAAAAACATAAAATGACGAAAGCGGATATCGTAGCGAATATCTCAGATAAAACGGGATTAGAGAAGAGTGAAGTTCAGGCTGCCGTTGAAGCGTTTATGAACGAAGTTAAAAGTTCATTAGAACAAGGCGAAAATGTTTATTTAAGGGGATTTGGAAGTTTCGTGGTGAAGCGTCGTGCCGAGAAAACGGGCCGCGATATTTCCAAGAATGTAACCATCAAAATCCCCGCTCATTATATTCCTTCTTTCAAACCTGCAAAGACGTTTGTGGAAGGGGTTAAAGAAAAAGTGAATGCGGTCTAAAAGACCATTTATTGCTTTAGGAATTGCGGTTATAGCTGCTGCAGTACTTTATCTTCTGCCAATAGTTGCATTGACGGACGACGGAGAATCTTCTAGCGGTTTACCACAAGAAAATGGCGAGTCCGGCATGTCCGATGTCCAGGCCCGTATTGATGCAGCTATTGAAAAGGTAGAGGGAGGAGCACCAATGCAGGGTATTTTGGAGTTAAGGGCGGTGGCCGATTCGTTCCCGGACGATCCACGTCCACAGTATTATTTAGGCATGTTCTCAATGCAATCTGGCCAGTATGATAAGGCTGTTGAGCGTTTTGAACGTGTGTTGGCACTGGACCCAGAGGCGAGCAGTGTACAACTTATGTTGGGGGAGGCGCTCATTGCGTCGGGCAGAGAGCCCGAACGAGCCACGAGTCTTCTCAAAGCATATCTAGCTACGTCCTCAGATGAGCAGGGAAAGGCCCGCGCTCAGATGTTATTAGAAGAAGTTAAATAAAATTGTTTCACTAAAACCGAGAAATTATGCCTAGCGGTAAAAAGCGCAAAAGACATAAGATGGCGACTCACAAGCGCAAGAAGCGTTTGAGAAAGAATCGTCATAAGAAGAAGTAAGTCTTTACATTAGCGAGGGGTTCGGTATGAGCCCCTTTACATACGAATATCCTCCCTCTATCCTCAAAAGCCCTCGCGGTGCAACCCTGCGAAGGAGCAATGCATTAATACAAAATAATTGTGGATACGGATTTAATTATTAGTGCGGGGTCAACAGAAGTGATCATCGCACTCCTCAAGGATAAAAAACTCGAAGAGTTACATAAAGAGCCTATCGACCTGCAATGGAATGTGGGAGATTTGTATTTGGGCCGGGTAAAGCGCACGGTTCAAGGGCTTAACGCGGCGTTTATTGATGTGGGTTATGAGAAGGATGCGTTCCTTCACTACCACGATTTAGGCCCGCAAGTAGAAACGCTCAAGCGCTTTATCAAGCGCGTTAAAGTGGGCAAACAAGGTTGGGAACTGGGTAAATTTGAGTTCGAAAAAGACATCGATAAAAATGGAAAAATCGATGCCGTTATGAAACCCGGTTCAGAAATGGTGGTTCAGATTGCAAAAGAACCCATTTCTACCAAAGGTCCTCGCTTATCTTCAGAATTGAGTATCGCTGGACGCTACTTGGTACTCATTCCATTCTCCAATCGGATCTCCATTTCAAGCAAAATACGTGACAAGGCGGAGCGCAGTCGTTTGAAACGCCTCATCGAGAGCATTCGACCTCAAGGATTCGGAGTAATTGTACGCACAGTGGCACAAGAGAAAAAAGTGGCCGATCTGCACAACGACCTCAATCACCTTGTTCAGAAGTGGAAGAAGATGGTACGCAATCTTCAGCACAAAAAGTCGCCTGCGCGCGTGTTAGATGAAATAGACCGCGCAACTTCAGTGCTGCGCGATTTGATGAATGAGACTTTTAGCAGCATCGTGGTAGATGATGAGCAGTTGTTCGAGGACATCAAGGCGTATATTGAAAACATCGCACCTGGACGCGAAAAAATTCTCCGTCTTCACGAGGGACAGCTTCCGCTATTGGAACAGTACGGTGTGGAACGTCAAATTAAGAGCGCCTTTGGCCGTAGCGTAAGCATGAGCAAGGGTGCCTATTTAGTTATTGAGCATACGGAAGCGTGTCATGTAATTGATGTGAATAGCGGTAATCGCTCCAATAAGGATGGCAATCAGGAGGAGAACGCATTGGAGGTTAACCTCATCGCTGCGAAAGAAATTGCGCGTCAATTGAAGTTGCGCGATATGGGCGGAATTGTGGTAGTGGATTTCATCGACATGCAACGCCGTGAAAATCGCAAGAAATTGTTCGACGAGCTCAGTACGTACATGGCGGATGACCGTGCAAAGCACAAGATTCTACCTCCGAGTAAATTCGGATTGGTAGAAATTACACGTCAACGCGTGCGTCCCGTGCTAAATATTCAAACCCGCGAGGATAATCCAAATGGTGATGGCGGTAAAATTGATGCGCCTATTTTGATTATCGATAAGCTCGAGAGCAAGATTCAGACATTGGTGGAGCGAAAAATAAAGAGTAAAGTAGCCCTTCACCTCCATCCTTTTATAGCTGCTTACATAAAGCAGGGCTGGAGATCTCCTCGCTTTAATTGGTTTATGAAGTACAATCGATGGATTTCGGTTATTCCGCGAGATGCATTTACCTACATGCAATATGCATTTGTAGATTCCAACGGAGAGGAAATGGATCTCTAGAGGAATAAATGAGTTGCTCTACAACCGGTCAGAAAGCGGGAACAGCTGCTTTCTAGTCCGGTAAATTGCGAATACACTTATCAATACTGCTAAAGCCCCCACCAAGTATCCCATACTTGCGGTGGGGGCTTCTGAAAAATAGGTAAGCGAGAAGAGCCCGATGATCAAACCTCGGAAGCCTGTATTCAAGATGGAGAAGGCACTGTTACAACGTCCAATGAGATGATTTGGAATCTGGTTAAATAAAAAAGTCACCCGTGTAATTCGAGTTCCGGCATTGGTAATTCCAATAAAAAGTGTGGCTGCAAAAAACAGCCCGATGTGCTGGCCAAAGGCCAAGTAGAGCATTACGCCACTCGCAATAATCATATTGATCATCGTAGCCGCCACGGTGAGGCGATTTCTAAATATATGGCGCAGAAAAAGACCACTCGACAACGCCCCTATGGAATACCACGCTTGACCGCTGGCGAAAACATCGGCCCCCTTATTTAAGAATTCATTTACATACACGGGGAGCAAAATGGTGATCTGTACGAGAACCACAGCGAACAAAATGTGCGAAAAAAAGCCAAAATTGAACACGAGCGGATTTTGTTTTAAAAAAGAAGCTCCTTGTTTAATTCGCGCAATCAATGGCTCAGGAACATATTTTCGCTCTGCGATGGGCTTGTACTTAATTTGACTAATAATGATAGCTGCGAGAAAATACGTTCCGGCGTCGAGGAGCAGAATATCCCAAAGTTCCCAAGGGGCAATAGGTATACTTAAGTGAAGAGGAATCCCCATAATGTTTGAACCCTCATCTGTTCCCGCGAGTAAAATGGCTCCGAGCGCACCTGCCACGATGCGCGTAAATTGTCCTTGAATTTCAATCCAGCTATTGATTTTTCCGTAGTGTTCAGGTGGGGTGATTTCTTGCGCGAACGCATACAAAGCGGGATAATGAACATTAAAAAAGAGTTGATTACTCCCGTATACCACGATTACCAAGGCTGCCGGAAGAAATGAACTGTATGTGCCCCAAATTCCCACGCCCATTAAAAATGCGCCCATAATAAGCGAACCAATAACGAATAGCCATTTTCGGGAATATCGATCAATAAGAGCACCGGCATAAACCTGCCAAAACATCGAAACGATGGTTACTCCTACCATGGACATCGCAAAAATAGAGGTCTGATTAAGGGTTGCTGCGAAATGCCATGGAATCGCGAGGAGCGAAAGCCCTTGAGCAATGCCGGAAATGATGTTAGCCGTGAACAGCAGGCCGATTGCCTTTTTGTTTTCCATGAACCACAAAGCTAAGCATTGTTATCTTTGGATGATGGTGCATAACTCTCGAAATAACGATGATTTTGCAGCCGCACAACAAGCTTTAGAGCGGTATTGCGCATATCGGGATAGGGCGGAGTCGGAGGCGCGTCGTCGGCTTGCCGATTTTGAACTTACTGATGCGGACCGCGATGCGATCTTAAATTCCTTAAAGGCGTTAAACTATCTAAACGATGCTCGTTTTGCTGAATCCTATGTACGAGGTAAGTATGAAATTAAACGATGGGGTCGGATTAAAATTCGTGCGGGACTGAGGATTCTATCCATTCCATCAAAGGCCATTGAAGAGGCACTAGGCCAACTGGACCCCTACCAATATGAACAGACCCTAACCGAACTCGCCGCGCGAAAAATCGCGCAGCTCGGTGGTCGCATCCAAGACTGGAATGAGCGCCAGAAAGTGGTTCGATTTCTCTTGCAACGCGGTTTCGAGACCGATTTAATTATGGATGTATTGAATATCCTTACGAAAGACCGGTAATCACCCCTTTATCGTCGATGTCCATGCCCATACTCGCGGGTTTCGCCGGAAGCCCGGGCATTCGCATAATGTTACCAGCAATTGGCACCAGAAATCCTGCACCCGAAGCGATTTCAAAAGAGCGCACCGTAATATCAAACCCTTCAGGGCACCCAATCTTTTCCGGATCGTCCGATAATGAACTCTGGGTTTTTGCCATGCAAATACGCAATCCGCCAAGCCCGATTCGCTCAATTCGGCGCAGATTCATTGCCGCCTCGGCCGTGTATTGAACGCCAACCGCTCCATAGAGCTCTCTTGCTATGGTATTAATCTTCGATGAAACGGAATCTTCCGGCTGATATAAGGGTTTAAACTGGCTCGTCCCCGATTGAACGGTATCCACTACAGCTCGCGCTAAATCATGCGTTCCCGTACCGCCTTTTGCCCATCCGTCGCTCACGGCTACCCTTACGCCCCAATTTGCGCAGGCATTCTGAATTACAGCAATTTCTTCAGGAGTGTCGTCGGAAAATTTATTGATTGCAACCACTGCACTTACACCGTGTTTGCCAATATTTTCTACGTGCTTTTGCAGATTGGCAAGCCCGGCCTTAACCTTGTCTGCCGAAGCCTCATTAATGACCCCTCCGCCGTGGTATCGCAGTGCGCGTACCGTAGCCACTACCACTGCTGCCTCGGGCCGCAGTCCGCTCGATGCGCATTTGATGTTAAAAAACTTCTCCGCACCCAATTCCGTGGAAAATCCCGCCTCTGTAACCACAAAATCCGCAAGTGACAGCCCCATTTTCGTGGCGATTACGGAATTGGTTCCCTGGGCAATGTTGGCAAAGGGACCCCCGTGCAAAATGGCCGGATTCCCCTCCAATGTCTGTACTAAATTTGGCTTAATGGCATCTTTGAGTAATATCGCCATCGCCCCGACAGCAGCTAAATCGCGTGCATATACCGCCTCTCGATCCAAATTGAAGCCCACTAATATATTCCCCAATCGCTCTTTTAAATCGCTAAAATCTTCTGCGAGGCAGAGAATAGCCATAATCTCTGAAGCTGGAGTGATGTTAAATCCCGTTTCACGAGGCATACCGTTACTCGGCCCGCCTAATCCTATAACCATCTGCCGCAGGGCGCGGTCATTCATGTCCATCACTCGTTTCCACAAGATGTTTCGCGGATCTAAACGAAGTGCACTGTCGCGCTTTTGAAGTTCATTGTCAATTAAAGCGGCCAACAAGTTATTCGCTTTTTCAATGGCTGAAAAATCTCCAGTAAAATGCAGGTTGATGTCTTCCATTGGAATTACCTGCGCATGACCGCCACCTGCGGCTCCTCCTTTGATTCCAAATACGGGACCAAGGCTGGGTTCGCGTAGAACCACTGCGGTCTTGTGCCCCAGCTGATTCATGCCTTCGGATAGACCTATAGAAACTGTTGTTTTCCCTTCTCCTGCCGGGGTAGGAGTTAATGCGGTAACGAGAATTAATCGCCCAGCTGGGTTTTTGGAGATCAGGGACAGCGGTAATTTTGCTTTGTAGTGCCCATAGGGTTCAATAACAGCAGGATCTATACCCAGCTTTTCGGCAATTTGTCCGATTGGGCGGAGCGTAGCTTTCTGCGCAATTTCTAAATCTGGATTCATTTAATTTGAAGTTTTTTCAGCTCATTTACGGTGTGCTCCAAAGAGTTATCGCTTACATCGAGATGGGTAACCATTCTTAATTTGGAGTCTCCCATGTCTATGATGTGAATGCCTACCTCCGCCAATTGCCTAATCACTTCGGGGACGGCAACCTTCGGCTGGCTGTAAAATATTACAATATTGGTTTCAACTGGTTCCAGGGCGCGTACCCATGACAATTCGCTCAGGGTGTCGGCTAAAATACGTGCTCGGGCGTGATCCTCCGCTAACCTATCCACATGATGATCCAGCGCATAAATTCCAGCTGCTGCCAAATATCCCGCTTGGCGCATTCCTCCCCCCATCCGCTTTCGAATTCTCCGGCCCTTTTGCATTTGGATGTGTGAGCCCAGTAAAACGGATCCAACCGGACAACCCAACCCTTTAGATAAACAAACCGAAATCGTATCGAACCACTTCCCGTAATCTTTGGGGTCTCCATCTTTTGCTACAAGGGCATTCCAAACTCGTGCACCATCAAGATGATAAGCCAGTCCATATTTTTTGGACTCCTCGGCGAGTGCGGCAAGCGCGCTATGGTCGTAACAGGCGCCCCCACCTTTATTACAAGTGTTTTCCACACTCAGTAGTTTGGATAGCGGCAAATGCGGATCCGATGGATCGTTCACCGCAGCGGCAATGGACTCGCGTTTTAACAGCCCGCGGTCGCCCTGTACCATTTTAACGGAACTTTGCGCATTTGCGCCAATACCCCCGCCTTCATACACGTAAATATGGGAGTAGGGGTGGCAAATAACTTCGTCCCCTGGTGAAAGATGAATTTGCAATGCAATCTGATTCGTCATGGTGCCGCTGGGGCAAAACAGCGCATCTTCCATCCCAAAATAGTCGGCCACTTTTTCCTCCAACGCTCGGACAGTGTAGTCGTCCCCCAGTACATCGTCTCCTACGGGAGCGCTAAACATGGCTTCGAGCATTTCTGGGGTGGGCCGCGTAACCGTATCGCTGCGCAAATCTATAGTCATGATATTTTTTTTCGAAGATAAGGAGCTCGAATCGATTTTCTTAAAAATCAAGCCCTAATGAGAAGTAAAAACGAGGGGGATAAAACACGCCGTCTTCCCAGCCATAGCCCCAATCGGCTTTTACAAAATAGCCTAAAAGTTCCGAGCGCAAGCCGTAGCCAAAACCAGCAACTACCGGTTCTACTTGGGTGTTAATGGTTACGCTAATATTTCCCTGTTCAATGGTTTCTTCGTTCAAAAAGTTTTGGCTGGAGTAGGGTGATGGTCCAGTCCATGCAGTTCCCACATCGGCAAACCCGACCAACTGAAGATTATTTAAGAAATTGGAACGGAGCGGTCGATTAATCAAATAGCGAATAACTGGTATCCTCAATTCCGAATTTAAGACCATGAAACTAGTTCCATTACGGATGTTCTGGTCGAATCCACGCAAGGGCGTAGCGAGCGTCTGAAGAGCAAAATTTTGATTGTAGTCTATTGGTGTGGTGTTGTCGTATCGCGGCACAAACCAATTATCCGTCCCTCCCATGAAATAGGCCAGTCGCTGAGGTCCGAAAGAAGTACCTCCGGCCACGCGATTTGCCCAAATAATGGTTCGATGCACGCGGGTGTACGCACGGACATCAAATCCCGCCGTGATCATGCGTTCATCTGTATTATTTAAGTCCTGGTAAATCTCAGAAAACAACTTGCCACGCGCACCTCGACGGAGGTTTTGTCCGAGCGCAATGGTGTTGTCGAAAATAAGTTGAACTTTAGCTCCAGCCCAATATCCGTAGGCGTTGGGTTCATCGATGGTCACATTGTCCGTGGCTAAAATGGTTTGTTGATCCATCCGGCCAATGATACTCCCCTTCGCAGCGAGCACTTCATTAAATGGATAGGTGAAGGTCTGGGTTACTTCGTGGGTGGTCACTTTGGCGAGCGTAAAGGCATCTAACAAGGCGCGTTGCCCCCTGCGCAAAAAGACGGTTTCCTTATCCATCCGCGACTTTCGATTGCGAAAGCCCAAATAAATTTCATTGTTGTTCAAATTTGCCGATAATCGAAAAGCCCCGAATAACTCGAAGTTCTCCATGAGGTCTTCCATACTTATAGTGAACAGCCCGTTAAAAGCAGGATTAAGAAAAAGCGCACCCCCTCCAGTAAATCGCTGGTAAGATTGATTGATGAAGCTGTTGTCAATTTGGGTAGAAAAGGATTTTGGGAAGAATGAGGTAACAAAGTTTCGCGCCTTGGGCAGTTCAAAAGAATCAACTTCTGCGATCTGACGAATGGCTGCCTGAGCCCACTCATCTTGTACTTGTTTGGGTGTGTTGATGTTGGAGCCCGTATTCGTGCCAGCATCTGCAATTTTGTTGATGCCTCCGTCTGCATTGGTTCCCGCCTCCGCCTCTGTTTCAGAGTTGGTTCGCGCTGCTTCAGCTCCGTCATTGGGCAATTGGGGAATGGGCTGGCTGAGGTCTTGCCTAGGCATTTCCGAACCGGAGTTGGGCTGGAGTGGGCCGAATAAATACCGTTGGATATCTACCTCCCGATACATGATTTCGCGCTGTCTTTCCGTGCGCATGTATTCGTATTCCAGTACGTTGTCAATGCCGGTTTTCACCTCGTTGTTCAGCGTGGTAATATCAGTGGAAATGGCTCCTGAGATGGGCGTTTCGGTGCGATACAATTCATATCGACCATCTTTGTAAACAATGAAATTTGTGCGATCGCGCTCGGGAGATTCGCTCAGTTCGGCCAGGTTGTAACGGGCATCCGTGGTTTGTTTCGATTCAAATAAGTATCGGTAGTGCGTGATGGTATCTACATAGGCTATGGCGCTATCGATGTGTAGGGTAAACCGGTTTGATGTGCCCGTTTTGCGCGATAGAAAACTCAAGCTGGTATTGGACAATGCATTGAGGTGCATTTCGCTATTATCCGGTGTTTGGGTCATGGCAATGGGCTGAATATTTTCCCATTTTTCCTTGATATCGCGCACCCAGTAAATGTCGAAATGCGTTTGCCGAGTGCTGTACTGCGATCGGTCCGATGTGAACGCAATTTGCCGACCGGAGTTTCCGAGGTAAACGGGGTAGAGGTCGTCGTAGGGGTCTTGGGTGATGGGCCGCGCAGAATTGGATAAGATGTCGAATTCATAAATATCGGTCTGTCCGCGCACCACTGCTGAAAAGAGCAACTTGCTGCCGTCGGGCGAATAGGTGAAATCGGTTACTTCTGAGAAAGCGAACAGCGGCTTTACCTGCAAATCGTTCTTCGCCACATTGTAGAAACCCAGGTTTACGATTCCCTCCTCTTCGAAAACCAAGCATAAAATAGCCTTATCGGGATGCCATGCGAGTAGAGGTTGTGAGTAATCTACTTCGTTCGCAGTTCGGTATCCGTTAACGTAAATGCGGCGCACGGAACCCTTTGCTTCGTTCCATACCAACACCTTTGAGCGCCCTAAATCGTTGGATATCCATGCGTGATAGGGGGTCGAGGGCGAAGACTGAAACCCGTATAGAACCTGTTCGTTTTTGCTCCGGCGCAACTTTTGCTCGGTCCAGTTTAAATCGTTTAGGGGTCCATAATTTAACTCGTAATAGGTTCTCCATTCTTGAACAATTTCCTGCAAATCTGCTCCCAGCACAAACATAAATCCGTGGTCGGCTTTGCGATTTAAAATCGTCATGTACACAATGTGCGGAATAACCCGTCCGCCATATGCACTCGCGATGTAATTCCAAAGTGAATGACCCAAGAAGGTGGATTCATCTCCGAAAACCCGATTAAACTTTGCGTATTTATCGTGTAAAATACCATCGCGGATATGGGCGTCCAAATCCGCATCCCACGGCCTGCTTAAAAATGAAATGAGCCCTTCCGTAAACCAGCTGGGTAAATCGACTAGGGCATTTCCGCGAACCGCCTCTTGAATAGAAGCGCCATAAACCATATTGTGAATTACGGCGCGGGCAATACCCGCGCGAACTTGAGCGGTAAAGTCGTGGTGATTTCCATTGTAGTACAAGAAAATTTTATTCGTAGCGATGGGTGTGCCCTGTTCGCCGTCTTCTTCCTCAGAGGTTTGCAGGCCTATATTGCTCTGCTTAAAGTCTGAAAGATTATTGAAAACTATAATTTCGATGCGCTCGTCCATGCTGTGGTCGAGAAACTTCTCAATTTGAGTGAGGTGCGCGTTGGCGGTTCTGCTTGCGAATTCCGCAAGTGACTGCCCTTCTTTGTAATAAAATGCATCGAAGCGCTCAAAGCGGTAGTACGACCATAGAAATTCTTGATACTGTACCCTGTTTTTGCCGAACTGTTGCTGGCTTCCATAGTAGAATTGGGCTTGCAATGGAAAGGGGCGCATCAACCCGAGAAAAAGTGCAATTACGCCTGCAAATTTCAGTGCGCGGTACCCGAAAACACGAGGTATTTTACAAATTTGAGCTGGCCAACTTTTCCTCATAGGGTAAAGATAAACAATAAGTTTTCCCCGCGGTTCAGTGTTCTTTGCGAGTTTTCGATTTTTGATGCGACAATTGAATATGAAAACAGATTTGTGGATTGTAGGTGCCGGTGGGTTAGGGCGCGAATATCGTGCCATGATTGAGCATTGTCCCCAACTGAATGCCCGTTATAAAATCCGAGCTTTCGTGGACGATGCACCTCCTGCAGAGATGCTAGATGGGGTGCCCGTGTTGTCCGGCGTGCGCCATGCCCTATCGGGTTTGTCAAAGGGTTCGGCCGTTACTTTTGCAATTGGCGATGCTCGCGTGCGTGCGCAATTGATTCCTACGGTTTCGGATCTTCCTATTTTTTTTCCAACGCCAGTTCATCAGTCAGCTCAATTGCATCGGCCTGGAACCATTCAATTGGGATGCGGAACTGCTATTACGGCAGGGGTTGTGCTCACTACGGATATACAGTTGGGTGAGCGTATTTGTAAAGTTAAATTGCACCATTGGGCACCAAAGTGTTATTGAAAACTATGCGACTTTAATGCCAGGTGCGCACCTGAGCGGATCGGTTCGGGTAGGTGAAGGGGCGTATATCGGTACGGGTGCAGTAGTGCTTAATGGTATTTCGGTCGGACGTGGTGCCGTAGTTGGAGCTGGCGCGGTAGTTACCCGAGATGTTCCCGAAGATACCGTGGTCGTTGGAGTTCCGGCTCGTCCGCTGAGCAAGTGAGCGTTACCCGAGAGCCGGTCATCCAGAGCATTTAACAGAGAGCTGTTGCCTAGAGCTTTGCCAATATAGCGGCTTCTACTTCAGGGCTATCCCATCTATTTTCAATATCCTGCATCTGCATCACATCGCGCATAATGGCATCGTGTTTTTTTCCGAGCATAAGGGCGTCGTGATAGGGAATGTGGCTAAACGTAACCATCGAGTAGAGCGGGGTCCACTTTTCAGGGTGTCGCTGTTGAATTCGAGCCTCGATTTTTTTGCGCAATAGAAATTCGGGATCGGCTGTGAGATCTCGCATTTCCACGAAATTCCGCATGGCTAAATCGGCAATAGCATCGGCATTGGGCTTCCTCTCGCGCTCGAAGTTTTGAAATAGATCCAACCAATTATCGCTTGCCATGAGGAGATCGTCGAATACCCTGCAATCTTCGAACCCGCTATTCATTCCCTGACCGTAAAATGGCACAATGGCATGCGATGCATCACCCATTAAACAAACTTTATCCTTCCAAGCCCAAGGAAAGCAGCGAATGATTACAAGCGATGAGGTGGGATTGGTAAAGTACGATTCCGTAAGGTCCGGGATAAGAGGAACCACATCGGGAAACACCTCATTGAAAAATCGCAATACATCGGCCTCGGTTTGCAGGGAAGAAAAAGATGGGTCTCCTTCGAATGGGAAGAACAGCGTGCACGTGAATGACCCATCTGGGTTGGGCAGGGCGATAAGCATATACGAACCGCGGGGCCAAATGTGGAGTACGTTTTTTTCGATGGCATGCGAGCCATCTGCCATTGG
>Ga0181606_10001470_pt1 | contig 20638 bp, 19 predicted proteins | sample 041ome_10_FD_132994 | JGI IMG/M metagenome (GOLD analysis project Ga0181606, IMG submission 132994) | Coastal salt marsh microbial communities from the Groves Creek Marsh, Skidaway Island, Georgia - 041412US metaG (megahit assembly) | ecosystem: Environmental > Aquatic > Marine > Intertidal... | reverse complement strand
TTCTTCCTATAGAGCCGTGGTAGACCACCACGTTGATAGGCCAGATGTGGAAGCGCAGTAATGCGTGCAGCTGACTGGTACTAATAGCTCAATTGGCTTGATTTATGCACTGAAAAAAATTTTTGAAATTTGATATTAATTTATAATACTAATTTTTAGTTTCTAAATATTAGAAGATTTTTCAACTATTTGAAAAGAATAGTTTTTAATTTTTTCTTTTAAAACTTTAATGTAACGATAGTATCCTAGAATGGATTCAAAAATCGCAATTATAGGATTAGGCTATGTTGGTTTACCTCTAGCAGTAGAATTTTCAAAAAAATATAAAGTTATTGGTTTTGATATCAATCAAAATCGAATTGAAGAGTTAGAAAAAAATACTGATACCACTCTAGAAATTAAAGATGAAGTCATATCATCTGTCAGAGATAATTTAAATTTTACTTCAAATGTAGATGATACTAAAGAATGTAACATTTATATTGTATCTGTTCCAACTCCAATTGATGAATTTAATAAGCCAAATTTACAACCTTTAATATCATCATCTAAGAGTGTTGGTAAAGTTATTAAAAAAAATGATATAGTTATTTACGAGTCTACCGTTTACCCTGGGGTGACTGAAGATGTGTGTGTTAAAGAATTAGAACAATCATCAGGACTTAAATTTAATCAAGATTTTTTCTGCGGGTATAGTCCTGAAAGAGTAAATCCAGGAGATAAAGTTAATACTCTTTCAAAAATTAAAAAAATTACAAGTGGTTCAACACCTGAGATTGCAGACAAAGTAGATGAGCTTTATAAAAGTATAATTACAGCAGGAACCTATAAAGCTTCATGTATAAAAGTTGCAGAGGCTGCAAAGGTAATAGAAAATACACAACGTGATTTAAATATTGCACTTACAAATGAATTATCTGTAATTCTTGGAAGATTAAATTTAGATACAATTGAAGTTTTGGAAGCTGCTGGAAGTAAATGGAATTTTCTTCCATTTAGACCAGGACTTGTTGGAGGTCATTGTATAGGAGTTGATCCATATTATTTAACTCATGCTGCTGAGCAAGTTAATTACAATCCTCAAGTTATTTTAGCTGGAAGAAGAATTAATGACAATATGGGTTCTTATATGGTTAAGAAAGTTATTCAGCAAATGATCAATAACGGTATTAAAATAAAAAACAGCACAGTTGGTTTGATGGGCATTACATTTAAACAAAATTGTCCAGATTTTAGAAATTCAAAAACTATAGATGTTTTTAAAGAACTTAAAAACTGGGGAGCAAATGTAGTTGTCATTGATCCATGGGTAGATCAAGCAAAACTTCAAAAAGAACATCAAATTAAGTTAGGTAAAATTGATAAAGATAACAAAGTAGATAGTTTGATTGTTGCAGTTGGACATGATCAATTTAGATCATTATCAGCAAAAAAACTTAGAAGTTATTGTAATGGGTTAAAGCCAGTTGTCGGAGATGTAAAATCTATATACAAAAAGGAAGATTTGATTAACGAAGGATTTAGTGTTTTTCGATTATAAATAATCAGTATTGATTATTTAATTAATATAAAGATTTTTAATGGAAAAAATTCTATATAATAGATAATATTTAATTATTATATAAATGTTAAAAAATTCTTCAATATTAATTACAGGAGGCACAGGTTCTTTTGGCCAAAATTTTGTCCCCGCTACATTAAAAAAATATAATCCTAGTCGTTTAGTGATTTTTTCACGTGATGAGATGAAACAATGGGAAATGGCAAAACTGTATAAAGATGATAAAAGGGTTCGTTTCTTTATTGGAGATGTTCGTGACAAAGATCGACTTTACCGGGCTTTAAATAAAATAGAATTTGTCGTACATGCAGCAGCAATGAAAATAGTTCCTATCGCAGAATATAATCCATTTGAGTGTATAAAAACTAATATTAATGGTGCGATGAATTTAATAGATGCTTGTATAGATCAAAAAGTTAAACGCATAGTAGCTCTATCAACTGATAAAGCCAGCAGTCCAGTAAATCTTTATGGCGCAACTAAATTAGCATCGGATAAACTATTTACATCAAGCAACTCATCTTATGCACAAGGTCACAAATCATTATTTTCTGTAGTAAGATATGGCAATGTGATGGGGTCAAGGGGTTCTATTATTCCTTTTTTTATGAACTTAAAAAATCAAAAAGAATTACCCATAACTGATAAACGCATGACACGTTTTATGATTTCAATTGATAAAGGTGTTGAATTAGTATGGCATGCTTTTGAAGATATGTTGGGAGGTGAAATTTATGTTAAAAAAATTCCCTCTATGAAAGTTACTGATATTGCTAAAGTAATAGCTCCAAAAGCGAAACACAAAATTATAGGTATTCGTCCTGGAGAGAAAATACACGAACAAATGATTGGTTTTGAAGACACTAGTTATACTTATGAATATTCAAGTTATTATAAAATTTTACCTCAGATTAATAATTGGTCAAAAGATAAATTTCGTATAAAGAATGGAAAAAAAGTTTCTGAAAAATTTTCTTACAGCAGTGAAAATAATTTACAATGGATGACTAAATCTGATTTAAAAAAGTGGATAACTTATAACACTAAAATTATTAATAAATTTTAGATTATGATTCCTTATGGCAGACATGAAATTACTGAAGGGGATATTTTTGAGGTTGAAAAAATATTAAGATCAGATTTTTTAACGCAAGGTTCTACAGTTCCAAAGTTTGAGCAATCAGTAGCTAATTACTGTAAAGCTTCTCATGCTATTGCAGTAAATAGTGCAACTAGTGCACTACATATTGCATGTCTTTCATTAGATCTTGGCCCAGGTGATTGGCTGTGGACTTCACCTAATACCTTTGTTGCTTCTGCTAACTGTGGTCGTTATTGTGGCGCCAATGTAGATTTTGTAGATATTGATCCAAAAACTTACAATATGAGTGTTGAAGAGTTATCAAAAAAATTAATTAAAGCTGAAAAAATTGGAAAACTTCCTAAGATTGTAATTCCTGTTCATTTTGCTGGCCAACCTTGTGATATGGCTGCTATTTACGAGCTATCAATGCGCTATGGCTTTAAAATTATAGAGGATGCTTCTCATGCAATTGGTGCATCATATAATGAAATTAAAGTTGGCTCGTGTACTCATAGCGACATCACGGTATTTAGCTTTCATCCAGTTAAAATCATTACAACTGCTGAAGGAGGGATAGCATTGACTAACAAAAAAGATATTGCTGATAAAATGAGCAGGTTAAGAACACATGGTATAACGAAAGATAAAAGTAAAATGAAACATAGATCAGAGGATGAAATTTGGAATTACCAACAAATTGATCTTGGTTTTAACTATAGAATGAATGATATTCAAGCTGCGCTAGGTTTTAATCAAATGTCTCGTTTAGAGGAATATGTTAAGCAACGTCAAAAAATTGCTAAGTATTATGATAATGAGCTTGTTAATTTGCCATTAACAATTCCTTATCAATCACCGTATGTTAGTTCCAGTTATCACCTTTACCCTATTCTTATTAATGCCAAATCAAAATTTGGGTCCCAAATACAAATATATAAAGAATTAAGAAAAAAGGATATTTTAGTCAATTTACATTATATTCCAGTTCATAGACATCCATATTATGAAGAGTTAGGTTTTAAGAAGGGTGATTTCCCAAATGCTGAAAAAATATTTCAACAAATAATTAGTATTCCAATCTACCCTAGAATAAAAGACATTCAGCTAGATTATGTTGTTTCCAAATTGAAAAATATTTTTCAGGTATGAATATTTGTGTAATTCCCGCAAGAGGTGGAAGCAAACGAATAAAAAAAAAAAATATAAAAAATTTTTGTGGAAAACCAATTATTGCTTGGTCCATCAAGCAAGCAATAAAAAGCAATTGTTTTAATAAAATAATAGTTAGCACTGATGATAAAAAAATAGCTACTATTGCCAAAAACTATGGCGCAGATGTACCTTTTGTTCGTCCAAAGTCACTTTCAGATGATTTCACTTCAACAACTGCTGTAATTTCACATGCTATAAAATGGTTAATCGAAAACCATGAAAAACCTCTTTTTGTTTGTTGTATTTATCCTACTGCCCCTTTTATTAAATTAAATGATTTAAAAAATGGCTTAAAAATTTTAAAAAAAAAGAATTTTAATTATGTTTTTCCCGCAACAAATTTCAATTATCCTATTCAAAGATCTTTCAAAATTGAAAAAGACAATAAAATAAAAATGTTTTATCCCAAACATTATAAATCTAGATCCCAAGATTTAGAAGAGGCTTTTCACGACGCTGGACAATTTTATTGGGGAAAAACTGCGGCATGGTTAAATAACAAGAAAGTCATTAGTAGAAATTCTTACCCTATATTAATCCCACGAACCAGAGCTTTAGATATTGATACAATAGAAGATTGGAAAATAGCTGAAGTTATGTTTATGAAAAATATTATGAAATCGTGAAATTTTGTTTTTGACTAACTTATCTTTACAAATTCATTCATTATTTGAAATGTATAATTTTTTTTATATTTTATATGATATATATTTTATAAATAGAAACTGCAGACACCTGTAAAAAATGGTTAAAAAAAATCTAATTTTTAGGGAAATTACTAGTTGTACTGACGATCAAATAAAAAAAATTAGAAATTTAAGGAATTTAGAAAATGTTAGAAAATTTATGTATACAGATCACATCATAACTGAACAGGAGCATCTTAATTATATTACAAAATTAAAGAATGATAAAAAAAATTTAATTTTTATTATTTTTAGCGATACTAATCAAATTATTGGATTAGTATCCCTAAATTCTATAGATAAACCTCATAAAAAAGCAGACTGGGCATTTTATACTAATCCTGAAATAAAAAATATTGGTGCTGTTATAGAATACTATTTTATTGAATTTTTTTTTAATCAATTAAATTTTGAAAAACTTAATTGTGAAGTGATGGAAAGCAATATTTCTACTAAAAAATTACATAAAAAATTTTTATTTGAAGAAGAAGGAATAAAAAAAAAAAATATAATTAAAGATCACAAGAGAATAGATGTTCACTTGTATGGATTAACAAAATATAATTGGAACAAAAGAAAATCTGAACTTTCAAAGTTTAATAGTTTTTTTGATAAATACAATGTAAAATTTGAATTTGATAATATATTTTAAATTAAAATGAATAAAAAAAATGAATTAAAAAAAATTAGACAAGGATTAAAATTTATTGATCAAATACAAAATATAAGATCAAATAATAATAAAAATTGGATGGATTTATTAAGATTATCTTTAAAACTTGATTTTGACACAACATCAAAAATTATAAAAGAAATTTGTAAAGAAGACAAAAAAATTTCTAATCTGGCTCAAAAAATTTATAAATTAAATAAATACAATGAAAAATAAAGTTTTTTTCATAGCAGAAATCTCAGCAAACCATTGTGGGAATTTTAAATTAGCAAAAAAATTAATTAAGTGTGCCTATGTAAATGGTGCTGATGCCGTTAAACTTCAAACCTATACTGCTGATACAATGACGATAAAATCAGATAAAAAGTATTTCAAAATTAAAAAAGGTTTGTGGAAAGGTTATAATCTTTGGGACTTATATAATAAAGCACACACTCCATTAAAATGGCATAAAGAACTTTTTAAATATGGAAAATCTTTAGGTTTAAAAGTTTTTAGTACACCATTTGATGATACCGCTGTTGATTTTTTAGAAAAATTAAATTGTCCAATTTATAAAATTGCTTCATTTGAAATGACTGATCTTAATTTAGTTAAAAAAGTATCTCAAACTAGAAAACCCATCATTATCTCTACAGGAATGGCAAACTTAGAAGAAATTGAAACAACTTTTAAAGTAGCAAAAAAAAATGGAGCAAAAGACATTACTCTCTTGTATTGCGTGAGTAATTATCCATCATCAATTAGTGACTTTAATTTAAACAATATCAAAATTTTAAAAGATAAATTTAAGTGTAGAGTAGGAATTTCAGACCACTCAACAGATAATAGAGTTGCTATCGCGGCTATCGCTAGTGGGGCAGAAGTTATTGAAAAACATATCGCTTTAGATAATCAAAAAAAAGGTTTTGATATTGATTTTTCACTGAAAGGAAAAGAAATTAAAAGATTAAGAGATGATATTGATGTTGCTTTTAAACTTTTAGGCAAGAATAGTTTTTTTAGAAATAAAAGTGAAAACAAATCTAAAATTTTTAGAAGGTCAATTTTCACAACAAAGAATATAAAAAAAGGTGAAAAATTTACTAAAAACAATATAAGGGTAATTAGACCTGGTTATGGTTTAGCACCTAAATACTTCAATAAAATTTTAAATAAAAAATCTCCAGTAAATATTTCTAAAGAAGAACCATTAAAACCTATTTTATTAAAAAATTTATATTAAAATTTTTAACAAGTTTTTATTAAATCATATTTTATTAAACAAAATCAAAGATATAATGTATTGTTGAATTATGGAAAAAAGCCATTTGAAAACATTGATAATTGGTTGTGGAAATATAGCTGGAAGATTTGATTTAGATCGAAAAGGGTTACCCTTAACTCATGCTGGCGCATACAAGAAGCATGGTAAATTCGATATTGTGGGCTGTGTTGATCCAAATAAAAAAAGACTCGAGCAGTTTGCAAAAAAATGGTCAATAAAAAATTTATTTTTAAGTTTAGAAGAAGCTCATTTATCTGGATTAGATTTTGATGTTATTAGTATTTGTTCAGATACAAAATCTCATTATAAAATAGTCCAACACGCAATTAAGTTAAAACCTCGATTGATATTTTGTGAAAAACCTCTTGCCTCAAGATATAAAGAGGCTGTTAATATTACAAAAATGTGTAAAAAGGCAGGAATATTGTTAATGGTAAATCATACTCGTCGTTGGGACCCCAAAGTAATTGAGTTAAAAAACGACATTGTAAGAGGAAAACTTGGAAAAATTCGTTCTGTGATAGGTTATTATAATAAGGGTATTTTAAACAATGGTTCACATTTAATTGATTTGATCTTATATTTTTTCAATTCTCTTAAAGTTGTATCAGCAACTTTAGCTGACAATGATCAATTTAAGAATGACCCTAATGTTTCAGCTTTGCTTAATACCAATTCTGGGCTACCAGTAAGTCTAGTAACAGCTCATGAGGCAGATTATTCAATGTTTGAACTTCAGATTATTGCTTCCAAAAAAATAATAACTATTAAAAATGGAGGTTTAATTTGGTCAATAAGGTCAATAAAAGAAGATAATATATTTAAAGGATACAAATATCTAGAAAAAGAAAAATACACTAAGGGAAAATATTTGAAATCTATGATTGGAGCTATAAATAACATATATAACGCATTGACTAAAGGAGACAGGTTGCGTTGTACTGGTGAAGAAGCTTGTGCGGCTCATAAAATTTGTCATGATTTATCAAAAATAGCCTTAATAAATTATAAAAAAAAGTTTTAGGCAAGTGAAAGAAAAACTAGCAATTTATGGTGGTCCAAAAATAATAAATAAAAAATTTAAACTTTATAATACCATAGGTGAAGAAGAACGTTTGGCCGTTGATCAGGTTATGCGTTCAGGTGTTTTGTCAAAATTTCTTGGAGTTTGGCACAAAGATTTTTATGGTGGTTCCAAGGTTCAAGAATTTGAAAAAAAAGCAGCTGAGTATTTTGGTGTTAAGCATGCAATTACAGTAAATTCCTGGACATCTGGATTGATTGCAGCTGTTGGAGCATTAGATATTGAGCCAGGTGATGAAATTATTGTTAGTCCGTGGACTATGGCTGCAAGCGCAACTGCTATTTTACATTGGAACGCATTACCTGTTTTTGCTGATATTGAAGAAGATACATTTAACTTGGATCCAATATCAGTTGAAGCTAATATTACAGAGCATACAAAGGCAATCATGGCTATTGATATATTTGGCCACTCTGCTGACATGGATAATCTTCGAAAAATAGCAAATAAATATAAATTAAAAATAATCTCAGATACAGCACAGGCACCAGGAGCAATGTATAAGGGAAAATACGCAGGCACCTTAGCTGACAATGGTGGTTATAGTTTAAATTACCATAAACATATTCATACAGGTGAGGGTGGCATAATTGTTACTAACGATGATATTTTAGCAGAGCGAATGCAATTAATTAGAAATCATGCAGAAGTTGTAGTTGAGGCTAAGGGTGTTCAAAAGTTAAACAATATGGTTGGTTATAATTTTAGACTTGGAGAGATTGAAAGTGCTATTGGTATTGAACAATTGAAAAAACTTAAAGGCTATACTAAGTCTAGAGAAAAAATTGGCAATCGTTTGACTAAGGAATTATCTTCTTTAAAGGGTTTAAAGACACCAGTTGTTAAAGATGATTGTTCACATGTTTATTACGTTTACCCTATAGTATTGGATGTTGAAAAATTAGGTTGTAGTAAATTTAAAATAGCAGAAGCTTTACGTGCAGAAGGAGTAGATGTAGCTACTGAATACCAAAATATCCATCTTATTCCAATGTATCAAAATAAAATTGCATATGGTTCTAAAGGTTTTCCATGGACAGCTAGTTTTTCTAGAAAAAACATAAGTTATTCTAAAGGTATTTGTCCTGTAGCAGAAAAGCTAAATGATAAAACTTATTTAGGTTTTCCTATGTGTGTTTATGATTTCAATGATGAAGATGTTGATCTCATAGTAAAGTCATTTCACAAGGTATGGAATAACATTGATAAATTAAAATAATATGAACAAACTTATAAAAAAAAAAACAATATTTAAAATTTCTGGTAAACGTATTCTGATTAGTGATTTTAAATTAAATGATATTGATGGTAATTACATCTCATGGCTAAATGACCCTTATGTTATGAGGTTTAGTAATCAAAGATTTACCACTCATACAAAAAAAACTTGCAAAGTTTTTTTTAACTCAATTAATAATTCAGGTGATCATCTCTTTTTAATAACTCTAAAAAAGAGTGGGGAAAAAATTGGTACGATGACAGTACATATTTTTAAAAACCATAAAACAGCTGATATTGGTATTCTTATTGGTAAAAAAAAATTTTGGGGTCAAGGATTAGGTGAAGAGGCTTGGAATTTAGTTATGAATTATCTTTTAAAAAAAAAATCTTTTAGAAAAGTCACTGGTGGATCATTATCATGCAACAAAGGAATGATAAAAATTTTTAAAAAGACCGGTATGAAAATAGATGGTGTGAGAAAAAGTCATGAATTATTAAACAACAAAACTTATAATATCGTTCATTACGCAAAATTCAAAAATGATAAAAAACAGTAACAAATATATGACAATAGTTGCATATGATGCAGGGGCTGCTGCTCATATTTTAGCTTGGCTCAAAAGTGGTTTTTTAGATATTAAAAATTGTAAATTTTGTGTTGATGGACCTGCGGCTAAATTATTTCATGATAAATTATTTGACCTTAAGCTTATACCTTTAGAGGATATTTTGATAAACACTAATGTCTTGCTGACAGGAACGGGCTGGTCAAGCTCGCTAGAACATATTGCAAGAATGATGGCTAAAGATAATGGAGTTAAGTCTATTGCTGTAATAGATCATTGGATAAATTATAAAGAAAGGTTTATTCGAAAAAATTTAGAAGTTTTACCAGATTTAATTTGGGTGACTGATAAGTATGCTTATTCAAAAGCTAAACTTTGTTTTCCTAACACTCAAGTTATTCAAAAAAAAAATGATTATTTAAATTCTCAAGTTGAAGAGGTATTAAGTTATAAAATTGACCGAAAAGAAGGAATGACTAACATACTTTATGTTTTAGAACCGACAAGAAATACTTGGGGTAAAAATTGTGTAGCTGGAGAGTTTCAAGCTTTAGATTTTTTTTTTAAAGAAATTAAGAAACTAAATTTAAATAGTGAGATATCAATTATTTTGAAACCACATCCTTCTGATCCAGAAAATAAGTATGATGAGTGGGTTTCTAATGCTAATATAAAAAATGTTTTTGTTGAAAAAAAAAAAAGTTTATCAAGTTTGTTAGCTTGGTCTGATATAGTTGTTGGGTGCGAAACTTATGCAATGGTTGTTGCTTTAGCTGTAAATAAAAGAGTTATATCCACTCTACCAAAACATGCTCATGAATGTCGATTACCTTATAATAAAATTGAGAGGTTAAACCAAATAATTTAATATTAAAATAACTGTTATGATTTTTGCTCACAAAAAATAATTAATGAAGATAATGAAATACTGTAAAAGATGTATTCAACCAAATACCAGACCAAATATTATTTTTACAGATGATGGTATTTGCCCTGCTTGCGATTATTTTAAAAAATTAGATCAAGTAGACTGGCAAGAAAGAACTCAGATTTTATTAGAAATTGCAGAGAATTTTCCAAAAAGTAATCGACATGACTTTGATTGTATTATAGGGGTGAGCGGAGGTAAAGATAGTGTTAGGCAAGCAATTTTTGTTCGTGATAAATTGAAATTAAATCCACTTTTGGTGTGTCTTTCTTATCCACCAGAACAAGTTACACAGCGTGGAGCAAATAACATTTCAACGCTTATTAATTTAGGATTTGATTGTGTTGTGTCAAATCCTGCACCTGAAACTTGGCGTAAATTAATGCGTTATAGTTTTGATAAATTTACGAATTGGTCTAAGTCTACTGAGCTAGCATTATTTAGCTCAGTACCACAGTTAGCAATTCAGTATGATATTCCCTTAATTCTTTGGGGGGAAAACCCTGGTTTGCAATTAGGTGATATGAAAACTTTAGGCAAAACGGGCTATGATGGCAACAATCTTAGAAATATGAACACTCTGGGTGGGGGTGGCTTAGAATGGATTGAAAATATGTATGAAGATTTAGGTGACCTAATTCCTTATCGTTACCCTGATAAAAAAGAGTTTGATAAAGCTAGAATTCAAATTGTTTATTTGGGTTGGTTTTTGGGTGACTGGTCCTTAGTTAATAATGCATCTTATTCTTGTTTAGATGGTCTTGAAATTAGAGAGGATAAAGTAGAAAACACAGGTGACCTTTTTGGTGTAACCTCACTTGATGAAGATTGGGTTACTCTAAACCAGATGATAAAATATTATAAATATGGTTTTGGGAGAGTAACTGATTATGTCAATGAAGGAATAAGAAGCGGGAATATGACACGAGAAGAAGGCATTGAGTTAGTTGAAAAATATGACGATAGCTGTAGCGAAAATTATATAGAAAGTTTTTGTGATTATATTGATATTACTATTGAGCAATTTTGGAGACAAGTAAAACAAAATGTAAATTTAGATTTATTTACCATTAGTTCAAATGGAAAAATTAGGAAAAAGTTTAAAGTTGGAAAAGGCTTATGAGCAAACCTATAATAGGAATTATAGATTATGGTGCTGGCAATTGTGCTTCAGTTAAGAGATTGATTTCAAAACTTGGTTACAGAAGTTGTTTTGTAAATAAGTACGATGACTTCGATAATTTAGATGTACTAGTCATTCCAGGCGTTGGAGCGTTCTCATCAGCCATGGAAACATTAACAAAAATGAAATTAGTTAAACCTATTATTGACTTTGCTAATACTGGCAAACCTCTAGTAGGCGTATGTTTGGGAATGCAATTATTAGCTGATAGTTCCGAAGAACTGGGTTTTACAAAAGGTTTAGGCTTAATCCCTGGAGAAGTAAAAGCAATATCAAGCATAGGTTGGCACATTGGCTGGAATACACTTTATTGTAATCGTAAATGTTCAATTACATCTAATAGTAACAGAGAAGATTTTTACTTTAATCACTCGTATGAGTTTAAAACTTTAAAAGAGTACATCATTGGTGTTGCAGGAATTGAAAATCCAATTGTTTCTGTAGTCAGAAAAGATAATGTTTATGGGATGCAATTTCATCCTGAAATAAGTCAAATTTCAGGATTCAAATTAATGCGAAGAGTATTGAAAGAGTTTGCTCATGCTTAAAAAAAGGCTAACTGGAGCTGTTACTATCCGAAATGGCTTGGTTGTCCAATCGTTTGGTTATAATAGATACTTACCTATTGGTAAACCAAAAGTAGTTGTTGAGAATCTTGATCGATGGGGTTGTGACGAAATTTTTATTCAAGTTATAGATCGAAGTATAAAAAATCTAGGACCAGACATTGATTTGGTCAAAGAAATTTCTTCCAGTGGAATTTTAACACCTATTATGTATGCTGGTGGAATTAAAGATGAAAAACAAGCCGCTGAAGTAATTCGTGCTGGTGCAGAGCGTGTTTGTTTAGATGGACTTTTACATGAAAAACCAAACGAGATAAAAAAAATTGCTAAACGTCTTGGGGCCCAAGCTGTCGTAGGATGTTTCCCTTTGGGAATGGATGATAATGGTACAGTATATTGGTTTAATTATCAGATAAAAAAAAAGTGCTTAATAAGTGACAATATATTGTCCTTAATCAAAGACAGACTAATTTCTGAAATTTTATTGATAGATTGGAAAAACGAGGGTCATGATGAGGCCTTTGATTTTAGAATATTAGAAATATTTGAAAAGTATAATATACCACTCATTCTTTTTGGTGGTTTAAGCTCAGCAAAGACTTTAAAGAAAGCATTAGATAACCCAAGAGTTGTATCAGCTGTAATTGGAAATAAACTAAATTATAAAGAACATGGTATTCAAATACTAAAAAATCAATTGTCTTCATCAAATATTAGAACAGCCCAATACTACGATAGGAGCATCTATAATTATTATGAAAAAAATTGAGAATTGCAAAAGATGCTTGTATGATACAAGTCATCCTCTGGGGCTTGTTATTGATGATGATGGAATTTGTTCAGGTTGTCGTATCCATGAGGAAAAAAATATCCTTGATTGGAAATATAGATGGCAACTTCTTGAAAAATTAGTCAAAAAATATCGTTGTAAAAACAAAAAAAACTATGATTGCATAATACCTGTTTCAGGTGGAATGGACTCTTATTTTATTGTTCATTTAGTTAAAATTAAACTTGGCCTTAATCCACTTTTGGTTACCTATAATAAGTATTGGAACACACCACTCGGCATTAGAAACTTAGCAAATTTACGTATCAAATTTAATTGTGATATACTAACTCAAAATGTAAATCCTCACTCAGTAAAAAAAATTGTTAAAACTACTTTGAAGTCATTTGGTAGTATATATTGGCATTGCATCGCTGGACAAACTGTTTTCCCAGTTCAGACTGCAGTTCGAAAAAAAATACCACTTATTATCTGGGGTGCCCATCAAGGCATGGAGCAAGTTGGAATGTTTTCACATGAACATGAAGTAGAAATGACTAGACGGTACCGAAAAGATCATGATTTAATGGGCTTTGAAGCTGATGATTTATTGTCCGATTTTGACGTACTTAGTGAAAGAGATATATGGCAATACAGATATCCTGAGGATGAAGAGTTGAAATCTGTAGGTGTAAGAGGGATTTATTTAAATAACTATGTTCGGTGGGACCCAAAATCACAGCACGAATTAATGATAACAAAATATGGTTACGAAACAGCAAAGTTTAATAGAACTTTTGACTGTTATGATTTTGTTGATTGTTATAATTATATGAATCTTCATGATTTATTAAAGTATTACAAAACTGGTATTTCAAAAGTTACAGACCATGCAACAAGAGAAATTAGACATGGAAGATTATCAAAAGAAGAAGCTTTAGATTTAGTTGATCATTATCAAAAATTTGAGCCGAAATACATCGATATGTTTTGTGATTGGTTGGGAACCAACAAAAGAAGCCTTCAATATATTTTAGATATGCATAGAAATAAAGATATATGGGAACTTGATAATAATCGAAACTGGGTGTTTAAAAAGAAGTTAAAGTTTAATAAAAAAAGTAATTTTAAAGCAAGTATAAAGTTTGAAATAAATTCTTCTTTTTCAAGGGGTATTTATGATAGATATATCACTATTGGTAAGGGTTATCCATAAAATATTTTAATTTTTTTTGTAAAATTATTTATGTATGTGATAGTTTGTTATGATTTTTAAAAAATAATATTTAATTAAAATTAAATAATAAAAAGATCTGATCTCAAGTAGTTAGATTTGTTATGAGGCTCAATTGAATAGTCCAAGTCGAAGAAAATTATTATTAAATTTATATCGTATGGGTATTTTAGCATTTACAGCATATAAAAGCCGTTTGTTTAATGATGTTAAAGCAGATAATTTTATAGATCAATCAACAAATAAAGTTGATTATCTTCATTTAACAAAAAATGGAAGTAATCGTGGCACTGGTTATCTTCAAAGTAATAAGGTTCTTTCTCTTCCAGACGGTGGATATTTAATTACTTATCTAGAAACAGATGAAAAAAATGTCTATCTCATTTTAGAGGAAATAGATCAAAAATTTAAGAGTATTGAACGAATGGTTGTTGGTACTGCCGCAGATAACCATGGTGGTGCAGCGATTGCAATTGATAGTAATAATATTCTTCATATTGTATATGGCCCACACAACGGACCAATGCAATATCGACGAAGCAAAAAAGCATTTGCATGGTTTAATCTAGAAACTGAAAAAATATTTGGAAATAATCTAACTTATCCATCATTAGCTATAGACAGTAATAATCGTTTATGGGTTGCTGCTCGAAATACTAAAGGAACTTTTAACAAAGGGACTTTAGAAGTCTGGTCTACAAAAAGTTCAAATGGTATCTTTTATCTTACTGCAATCCCAATGGTTAATAGAGAATTAGGTTATTCTGCCTTCAATCCCTCACTTCATATTGATACTTTAGGACGATTGCATTTACTTTCTACCGTTCATGAGGGTACTGATGAAAATTTATATGGTCGTTATCAAGCTATATCGTATTTATTTAGTGATGATGAGGGTAAAAATTGGAAAAATTCTCATCAAAAGATCTTAAAACTGCCTACGACAATACAACATACAAAAGCAATCTATGAAGGAGGAATGAAAGTAAACAAAATTGTTAGTGGAGGCTTGTGTGCTACTGATGAAAATGGTCAAGTTTATTCACATTTTCATATAGAGTATATAAACCATAAGAAGAAAAAATCATCTTTAATACTCGCGAAATTATTAGAGAATGGATCATGGCAACTTTACGATCTAAGAAAGTTATGTAAAATGCCAACTAATTATGAATTTTGTGATCCTGGTGTAATGTGTATAAGTAAAAAAAACATAAGATTTGCAAGTGTTCTGCAAAAAATTACAAATCAAGATCGTAGTTCTTTTAGCGGAGTAGCTTGGGGACATGAGAGCAATCGGGTTGCAATTGGTCAGTTTAATTTGAATACTCTTAGTGGTTATTTTACTCTGCTACCAAAGATCAATAATTTACAAGGACCTTATTGGCTACCTAATATGCAACGATCAACCAAACAAGGAGATATACTCTCTCCTCCCAATGTCGTGATTTACACTCGGGGTAATCCAAATGGAGGATACAAGGTAGGTGAAAATGATATATATATTCATCGTTTTAACTAACTAGCATTTATTGGTTGATCATGCTGAACTTCGCCATATATTTAATTAACCAATGATTAAAGCAAAAATATCAAAATTACTTGCTCCTAAAAAACTTATTTTTGAAGAAGAAATTTTAGATGATAAAAACTTATTACCAGAAGAAATTATATGCAAAACATTGGTAAGTACCATATCTCCTGGTACGGAGGTTGCTGCATATAATGGTGCACCTCCATTACGTCCGATAAAGGCTTATCCCCGATTAGTGGGTTATTGTAATGTTGCTGAAATTATAGCCGTTGGATCTGGTGTAATTGAATATAAAGTTGGTCAAAGGATTTTGACTTTTTCGTCTCACCGCTCTCATTTTATAACTAAAACTAAAGAAGTTTTAGCTATCATTCCTGATGGTGTTTCTAGCCAATTAGCTTCAACAGCATATATTTACCATTTAGGTTATGTTGCAGTTCTTAATGCGAATATAAAATACGGTAGCCCTGTTGTAGTTTTGGGCTTAGGAGTTGTTGGCCTTTCTGCTGTGACAGCAGCTAAAATGGCAGGTGCTAAAGTTTACGCAATAACAAACCATGATGTCCCTAAACGAGTAGCTTTGGAGATGGGAGCCAATGAGGTTTTTAAAAGAAATGAAATCCTATCATTAAAATCCTTATTGGGTAGTAGGCTAGCTGATGCAGTTATAACAACAAGTAATACTTGGCGTGATTGGGAATTAGCATTAGATGTTGCTGGTATGAATGGAAAAATTTGTATTTTAGGCTTTCCTGGTAGAGGAACGGAAGATATTCCATTTAATCCACTTGATAGTCGTTATCTTTACCATAAACAATTACAACTACAAGCAGTTGGTCATGCACCTGAAGATAATGATAGTAGACAATTTTTAAAGTTTAATGAAAAAGATAATCTAAAGTTTATTTTGGATGAAATTAACAAAAAAAATATTAATCCAAATTTAATTATTTCAGGAGAAAAGTCTTGGAGTGAGTTAAATGATGCATATAAGGCACTGTTAAAACGTGATGGTTCTCCTTTAACGTTTATACTAAATTGGAATAAATAGAACTAATGGCAAAAATAAAATCAGCAGTAATTGGTTGTGGTAGAATGGGTGCGTTTACCAGTGATTCAGTAAAACTGTATTCTCCAAAATGTTGGTTGCCATTGAGCCATATAGAGGCTTTAATTAGTTGCCCCGAAACATTTTTGGATGCTATTTGTGACACTAACCCAGAGTCTTTAAGTAAAGCAAAAACCAAATATAATATTGAAAATAATTTTGAAGATTATAATAAAATGTTAAAGGCCACAAAGCCAGAATTATTATGTATAGCTACTCGTACTATAGAACGCACAAGTATAATTAAAGATGCTATTTATGCTGGTGTAAAAGCTATTCATTTAGAAAAGCCAATTTGCAACTCTATGAAACAGTTAGATGATTTGTCTAGGTTAGTTAAAGAAAATAATACTGCACTAACCTATGGAACTTTACGTAGATATTTTTATATTTATAATAAGGCTAAAGAAATACTCGACAGTGGTGAGCTTGGATATTTAAAAGAAATAGAAGTCAACCATGGCACAGCGCAACTTTTTTGGGGACATCCACATTCAGTGGATATTATCCTTTTCTTTGCAGGTTTTCGGAAAATTACGTCAGTAGAAGCAGACCTCAGTAACGTTGTTCTTGGGGAAGAGGATGACTTAATATTGTCAGACCCACAAGTTGATAAAGCTAAAATATATTTTGATGATGGTTGTGTGGGTAAAATTACTACTAGAATAGGAATGGATGTGATCCTATATTTTAGTGGTGGTCGTATTATAGTTGAGGGCGATGGAAGAAGAGTTGTAATCCACAAGACAAATAATAGTGAAGTTTATTTTGAATATGAAAATCAAGTTTTTGTAAAAAAGGACAATAAGCCAGAGGGAACAATTGCCGCAATAAATCACTTGGTAAACCGACTTCGTCCTGATAAAAATTTTACTAAATTTGCAACTAGTTTTAATCAAGAACATATATTCAGAGGTCAACGTGTTTTGTTTGGTTTTACCCAGTCTCATCTGGATGGTGGTGTATCTGTAGCGTTAAATGATATTAGATCTACTATACATGTGCTTGGTAAAAACGAAAAGTTTTATGCATAGAAACTAACTGGTTTAATAATATTTAAAAAAATTAGATAATTTCTTAATTTCAATTACAATTAATAAAATATCAAAATAATTTATATGCTGTTGTAGGCTTAGAAAATGACTGAAAAAAAACCATTATATATTAAGAAAGTTTTTTTCAACTTAAAATATTTAAGTTTTGAGGAAAAATATTGATGTTAAAAAAAGAAGATATTAATTTTCTAATTAATGGTATTGGTTACTTTAGGGACTATAGAAGTAAAAATTTACAGATATTTAATAATATTTTCAAAAGATTAGATAATTTTCTTGATAACCCAAAACAAGATCAAAAATTAATTAAAAATTCAACTTCGTTATTAACAAAACTTTTGTCAACAATTTTTTTGGTTTTGAGGCAGATTTTTCGAATGCCATATTATATAATTCAAACATTAAATCTCAGAAGATCACAATGTGAATTTATTAAATCATGTGAGGCTTTTGCTATAGCATCTAGTAGGCTGGAATTAAATGAAACCGAGAGTTTTGCTTCACAAATAGAGCATATTACAAAAGTAATAGGTGGTGGAGATATTCTTCATCTATTTTCAGGGCATGACCAAATACAAAAAACAATTATTATATATGATCCACAATTAGAAAGTGGATTTTGGAAATGGAACAGGACATTTCATAATGAAAAACTATTTATAGTTGATGGTGCTTACATAATTTTTTTATCACTTGTGCTTTTGTTTTCTGGTTTATTTTTTCGTAGTGCTAAAGAATTAATATTTTTAATTCATTATTTAAAGCAAAGCAAAGTTTGTAAAAATGGAAAGGATATCCGTGTTCATATTAGGGTTGTTGAGGCATTAACCTTTATAGCTTATGATAACATAATTAATAAGCTGCCAAAACATTCAACAAAATTTCTTACATCTAACTCATTTTTTACCGAATTATTAAGATTGTATATATTACAAAATGAAGGTAGTGGAAAAATTATTGAATTGATGCACGGTATGCTTGATGAGTCAGGTATTTATTGGTATGAACGTTTATTATCCTCTTTAGATAAGGCAAAGAATAAGCATCTGTTAATACCATTTGTCCCTAATATTATAAATTTAAGTAATTTAAATTATAAGTATTTTGCAGAGAATAATAAATCTATTAATTCTCATTTAAACTCTTCTCTTTATAAAAAAGAAAATTTTTATGGGTCTTATAAAGACTACGCACTTAACTGTTTGAAACAATTAAACTTAAAAACTAACGAAAAAGTTTTTACAATTACTATTTATGGTGGAACCAGTATTGGAGTGAAATTCTTTAACTCGTCCGCGTTTAAGACTGAGATTAAAATTTTAGATAAGATAATTAATTATTTCTTAAACCAAAAAAAGAATATAAAAATTATATATGCACCTCATCCAAGGCAAAAGATACTATCTCAATGGGAGGCTGATTTTTTTAAAAAAAAAGACGTACAGGTATTTGATGATTCTGTGTTTACATATTTTATAACAGATTGTTGCGTGTCAAATATTTCGAGTTGTCTTTTTGAGTTAAATTGGCTAGGAGCAGAGTGTTTTAGCCCAATAATTGAAGCTGATGGATTATATTGTAAGAATTTTTTAGACACAATTCATCACCCAGAGGCTGATGGTATAAAAGCTTTAGAAAATTCACTTTATGGATGTCTTAATGCTGGATTAAGTGGTGGTTCAAAAAGTTATATTGAAAAGCTCAATAATCGTTTAAAAATTATAAAAGGTGAAAATGTTAATTAATTTAAACAACTTTTTTTATTATTTTTTTGCATTCAAGTATATGATTAAAAAATCAAAATGATAAAAAACATATCACCATATTCAACCGAAGTTATAGAAGAGGCAAAAGAAGCTATGAATAATCATAGTTATTATATAATACCGAATGCTTATTCTAAAAACTTTTGTGAACAAATAAAGGGTGATATTAATAAAGTTAATTCAGGGCTAGGTGTTGTAAAAAACTATGGAGGATCAGAAACTAGAATTTGGTCAGCTCAAAAAAGGTTTAAGGGAGTTAAAAAATTTTTTGATGATAGTAACAAGTTACTTTCATCAATTTTAAATCAAAACATTATTGCAGGAACTGTTTTAGCAATAAAAAATAATACTCTTACTGAAGATCACCAAAAACATAGCATGGGACGTTGGCATATAGATAGCTGGAGGTCACAAGAAAAAGTTTTCCTTTTTTTATCTGATACAACTGAAAAATCAGGTCCGTTGGAGTTTATTCCAAATACTCATAAGTTTTTGTTTAGATGGAGTAAGGCGCTTGAACCAGGATTTTTCTTTGATCATTTTAGTATGCTTAAAAAAGGAGCACCTCGTCGATACTCTTCGATACCAGATAAAAAAATTGAGGCCTTGTTTAATAATGGTTATAAGACTAAACCTTTATTGGTAAAAGCGGGTACAGTGTTGGTTATCAATTCGGCGAAACTAATTCATAGAGCAAGACCATGTAAAGAAGGTCAGAGGCACGCTTTAACTGCTTACTATTCAACAGCTGAAGGTTACCATGACTACGATGTGTAGTGATAAAATTTAAATATAAGAAAGATTAAGAGGATTTTAATGGAGAGCTTTAATTATATTTATAAAAAGCTCTTTAATCTTGGGGTATTTTCACGTGTGCTTTTGGTGATTGTAAAGCCACTTGCGCTTTGGCTTAGTATTCAATTAGATACTGATGCTGGTTTAGCTGTTGCACAAATTTATATTATTGGTTTATTGTTTGTTTCATTATCAGGTACTAATGCCCATAAATCATTTTATAAAAAATATTTTGGCACTGAAAAACCAACCTACAGCAAAGATGTAGCTAGGTCTTATGCTAATTACATCCAAAAAATTACTTTTCAATTAATATTAATTACAATCATATCGTCATTGTTTATTA
>Ga0181606_10001465_pt1 | contig 20666 bp, 16 predicted proteins | sample 041ome_10_FD_132994 | JGI IMG/M metagenome (GOLD analysis project Ga0181606, IMG submission 132994) | Coastal salt marsh microbial communities from the Groves Creek Marsh, Skidaway Island, Georgia - 041412US metaG (megahit assembly) | ecosystem: Environmental > Aquatic > Marine > Intertidal... | reverse complement strand
CGCGCCGCTTGAAAGCGAAAAGAGGAGGGAAGGGATGTCGTCTGTCCTCTCGCCAGCGTTAGCGCTGGCGCCTGGCGCCACGACACCAACTTCTTCTTCTTCTTCTTCTTCTTCTTCTTCTTCTTCTCGTCCGCAACGGTGTTTCTCTCTTCCGTCGACATCTTTGTCGTCGTCTCTCTCTCTGAAGACGGGGACGAGAGGAAGCGAAAGAAGACGAGGAAGAACGCGAACGAACGCGAACGAGGACGACGAAGACTTCGCTATCTTTCGATTCACGCTCGGGATTCCCGGTTTCGACGATGGGGACATCCCGAGAGTATTGGGTATCCTCGCCGGGGCGCTGTTAATAGCGAACCACGCGAGTAGCGACAACGTCTCCTCGGCGCAGAGCAGAGCAGAGGTGATTGGCGTTTTGTTAGTGTTCGCGTGCTTTTACGCTCCAGAGTTGGGACGACGAATAGAAGAAGCGACGATTGGCTCATCTTCTTCGTCTTCTTCAAAGAAGAATTCAGTCGATATACTCGGTGGGTCCTCGCAGTTCTTAGTCGAAGAGTCGTTCAAGGAGACGAAGAATACGAACTACGCATGGGCGAGTTACGCGGTGTTGACGAACACAAACGCGAAAGGCGTCGCGTTCTTCGAAAAGACAAACGAAGGGACGATGATAATGACTTTAATTAGAGGTAGTGTGAGAACGATAGAAGATGGTGGGAGTATCAGTAGTAATAGAGAGGTGTTGATGAAGTTAGCAAAAGGATTTAGTTACGAAGGATTAGACGTGAACGAGGCTGGGAATTTGTTCTTGTCGAGCAGGATGGAGCTAGACTCAGTGGGGGCAAACGGATGGGAATTTTTACCCCCGGGCGCGGAATCTGCTGTCGTGAGACAGGCGAAAACCGGATCGAAAGGCATCCTGGTTGCATATTCGGATCAACCGAGGGCGTTTAATGCAAAAGCAAGATTATGGTTGGGAGGTTTAGCGGAAAAAATGTCTGCAAATGATTGATTAGCTGTTCTTAATTTATTAACGAGCAATTCTTCTCCATTTTAGTTGCATTCCGGGCTTATCACTCGTAGAATCGTTCGGAGTAATGAGCGTCAAAACATTTTTATCCTCGCTCAAATGAAATTTACGGACAAGAAGGAGTTCAGTATCTCGGACATCCTTCTTTACATTTCTCGAACGCATCTCTTTTTGCGTAAACTCCTTTATATTCTCAGAGCACTTTGCAATGTCGTGTTCGACGTATCCAGTAATGCTCTTATGCTCATTGTCATCATCGGGCGACATAAAGAGTGGGTTTTCGAACGCCGTTCCTTCCGTCGAAACAAATTCTGCATCAGCGTATGTTCCGGCATAGAACATTTTCTGCGACAACTTCTTCGTGGGCACGCAGAGGAGAGCGATGAATCGAAACACGCGCAACGACATTTTCATCGAAAGAAAGTAGCTCATTGTAATCGCACGAGACAAGAACCGACCGCGAATCGCGCGCTCGCATTCATTCAAAGTGAGTTTAACGTCTTTCAGGTGGATTTCAAACTCGACGGACATCTCTTTCTTCTTCTTTCCGGTCCCCGAGTTGTTTGCGTGGTTGATCTCGTCCTCGCATGTGTACATCAGCTTTCCAAAACCATCGGCTTTTTCCTCTGCGTCAACGGCGGCGTGCCACCACACGTCGCCGCGAACGTTCCCGGATATCGCGACTAATTTCCATTCCCCTAATAAGAATCGATGATTGCTCATATTCGTATCGCTTTCTTAATGCTTCTTCTTCTTCTTCTTCTTCTGTAGTGCGACGAGAAAATTTTTATTCGACGATCACACAAAAAGCGAATAAAAAACGCGCTCAGAAACGCTTCTTTTTCTATTTTCCACAAAAATAAGGAAGGTCCCTTCAGAAAAAAATCGCACGACGCACGCAAAAGCTGAGTATTCTCTTCTCAGAGAAGAAGAAGAGGATAAAAGCGAAGAGAGCAACGAACATTTAGTGGTACGCTTCTTTGTGCGATAGATCGTCGCGTTCGTATTTCGCACAGAGAGAGAGAGCGAGTGAGAGAGACAATTCCTGCATCTCTGTTGCCTCGAGATTGGAGAGAAAAGAATTATACGGAAGAAGACGCGGTTGAAAGATGAACGCCGGGCAGAACATGCAAGTGCACCCGACCGATTTCGCCGAACCTCCGCACAACTTTATCAAGAGCATGCTCGCGAAAGAGATCGTCGAGCAGAATTTGGCGGATGAATTTTTCGACGGCAACGTTTCCTTGGTGGCAAAAAAGTGGGAAGGACTGACGGACCACCAACTGGAAAAATTTTTCATCGAAAGATTCGGGGCGGGGCCGATGCGAGCAGAGAGAGAGTACTCTTTTGTGGTATACGGGGCGAGTGGATATACGGGCTCGTTAGTTATTGAGTATATTTTGAAAACTGTGCAGAATTTGGGAACGAAGTATACGTTCGCTTTGGCCGGGAGATCTATCGAGAAGTTAAAAAATCGTTACGCCGAGGTTAAGGCAAAGTTTCCAACGAATTACGAGCCGGGGTACATCCAGTGCGATTTAAGTGATCCGATGGCAGTGAGAGGAATGGTCATTCAGTGCAGAACAGTGGTGAATATCGCCGGTCCGTTCATGTTGACGCCTGCGGATTTGTTGGTACGTAATGTTTTGATATTTTTTTGTCCTTCGTCTCTCTCTCTCTCTCTCTCTCTCTCTCGATGTCTCGAACTCATCATCCCTCTTCTTCTCCTTGTTATTCATTAGGTGGAAGCGTGCATTGAGTACGATACGGATTACATCGACGTCAATGGCGAGATTCCATTCAGTGCTAAACTCATCGAATATCACGATTGGGCGAGAAGCAACGACGTATTAATCGTACCAAACTGCGCTGGCGCCGGCGGCGTTCCAGATGTAGGCGCATTCTATACGTTTCGAAAGCTCCAAGAGCGCATCGCAAAAGCGCGTTTGGATCAATCTGAGAAAAGCGACGCCGTTTCTGAAGACAAAGAAAACACCAACGCGAACGTAGTCAAATCGAGCGAGCCAATCGATGCGGAGAGAGTTGACTGCGCTATCAATACGATGCACATGTATCTTTGCGGCTCAGGCGGAGGTGTTCCTTCAGGAGGTACTTTAGCAACCAGAGCGGCGATGAACGCTGCCATGCGCGATGTGCACTCTCTCATGATGGATCCATACGCTTTGGGAGGCGCGATCAAACGCGGTCAAAGACCAGAAGACGCCGATAAGCATCTCTCAGTGGTCGAGTATGATGAAGAATACAAAGGTTGGAAAGCGCCCTTCACGTACGCGTTTTACGAGACTCGCCTCGTTCGCCGTTCGAACTGGCTGAGCAGAAACATGGGTGGCGTTCCATACGGAAGAAACATGAATTATCTCGAACATTTGTTACTCCCGAGCGAGGAGCATGCGCGAGCATTGCAGCAATCGAACACCTCTTCGAAAAAGGAAGAAGAAAAGCTCAAAGCGGAAGGGAAGCTCTTTGCGAAAGATGAAGGTTTATCGCTCGAAGATCGCGAAAAGGAGTGGGCTGAGTACTGGTTCGATGCCGTTTCCGAACGCGGGGAGAAAATTCGCACGCGCTTAACTGGTAAAGACGGGTACGACGAAACCGCTCACTTATCCGTGGAGTTGGCTTTGTTAACGAGCGAGCATAGAGACGAGTTGCCTCATAAAGGCGGCGTCTTGACGCCTGGCGTCGCGGGCGGTCAACTCTTCGTCGACGCACTCAACGAAACCGGCTTGAAGTTTGAAGTCATGAACGACGACGCGTTACCGGATTTATCTAGGATACCTCCTGTTCATTGATTAATAAAGAGTAAATACGATTTGCGGTGATGATGATGATGATGATGAGTGTGATATTTTTTCCATATTCGTGAAGAAGAGAGGAAGAGAGAGAGAAAAATTTTTTTATAAGAGAACAAATTTTACGACATAACTTTAAACCACGCGCACTCGCTTTTTCTCCGCTCGATTGACACCACCGCGACGGTGAATGCGTGGCAGCGGCGGAGCACTGCACAACCACTCGCACGCTTTTCTGTCCTCTTCCTCCGCCGCTCTGCGTCGCAATCGTAGTCTTCGTCGCGTTCCTTACACAACTACAACTACAACTGTCAAAATGTCTTCAACAAAGACGCTGTTAACCTTTGATGTGGACGGAACTTTAATCAAATCCGTCGGCGAAAACGCAAACAGATTCCACAAAAATGCATTCTCGTACGGGTTTAAGAAAATATTTGGGTTAGACACGACCATTGACGTGGTAAGCCATCACGGTTCGACCGATAAATTGATTATCCGCAGTGTGTTGGAGTTCCACGAGATTCCTACCGAAAGAATTGATAATGAACTCGAAAACGTCGCCAACGCGATGGTAGAATACGCGACAGAAAATGTGCACGATGCCGGTAACGGTATCGAACTTTTACCAGGAGTTTTAGAGCTTTTAACTAAATTATCTGAACGCGACGATTGTATTGTAATGTTAGTGACTGGCAACTTACAACCCATCGCTTGGGCTAAAATGACGGAATTAGGCATCAAACAATACTTCAACGACACGGTCAAAGGTGGCTTTGGGAGCGATCACGAGCAAAGATCCAGGCTCGTCGCCATCGCTCACGAAAGAGCGACAGAGAATGGATTCAAGGTCGACAAAAGATTTCATTTCGGAGATACGCACAACGATATCACCGCGGCCGAAGCCAGCGGCGCGATCCCCGTAGGTTTAGCGACTGGTATTTGGTCCTTGAACGATCTCCGAGAAGTATGCGTGTGTAAAGAGAAAGGTTTGTTCTTTGAAAATCTGGAAGATACGGACGGTGTCATGAAAGCTTTAGGATTGCTGTAATTATAATGATACGCGTATATTTTTGCTTTGCGCCTTTTTCTCCCTCTGTCACTACTTTTGTACGGAGTCTATTTTGGAAACCAGTCCCCCCGGGATCTGATGATCTGACTAAGCAAATGCACAGCAAAAAACTCAAAAAAAAGTTCGATCGGAATATTGTTCGTTACTTTTCCTTCTCACGCGAGCGAGAGAACATCAAAACAAAGAGAAGATCGCAGATCGTCTCGGTAAAGAGCGAACAGTAATCGTCGCATACAATCGTAAAACGCGGTGAATAAATATAATACACGCATCACATGTTTGCGCAACAAAGAATGGGCGTTCCCACTTTTTCCAAGAATGTGTCCGGCGGTGGGATTAATCGATGCAGCCGTCAAAAAATGTCCTCCTCCGCGATCAGACGATCGCAGTCGACGAAGAGATCTCCAGTCGTCGTCTGCAACGCCGATGGGCAGAAATCAAGAATAGGCTTGTGCGGTTTAGCCGTCATGGGTCAAAACTTAGCCTTGAACGTTGCAGAGAAAGGATTTCCGATTTCGGTCTACAACCGGTCGGGTGACAAGACGGACGGGTGCGTGAAGAGAGCCGAAAAGGAAGGCTTATCGAACAATTTGCGCGGGTACAAGGATTTGAAAGAATTTGTTGAATCGATCGAGAAACCGAGACATATCATCATCTTAGTAAAAGCGGGAGCGCCGGTCGATGCGACCATCGAAGGCTTGTCGCAGTTTCTCGAGCCGGGGGACTGCATCGTCGACGGCGGCAACGAATGGTACGAAAACACTGAACGAAGAATGAAGCAAGTTCAAGAAAAAGGCTTGTTGTATATCGGCATGGGCGTGTCTGGTGGCGAAGAAGGAGCGAGAAATGGACCGTCGATGATGCCCGGTGGTTCCGAAGAGGCGTATAAACGCATCGAAGATATTTTGAAACCGGTGAGCGCGCAAACCGATACGGGCGCCTGCGTGACGTACGTTGGGAAAGGCGGCGCTGGTAACTTCGTGAAGATGGTGCACAACGGTATCGAGTACGGGGACATGCAATTGATCTCTGAAGCGTACGATATCTTGAAAACTGTCGGTGGATTGACGAACGAGGAAATGCACGCCGCTTTTGTGGAGTGGAACAAAGCCGAATTGGAATCGTATTTGATTGAAATCTCGAGTTATATTTTGGAGAAGAAGGACGATCAAAAGGACGACAATTCTTTCTTAGTGGACAAGATTTTGGACAAAACTGGGATGAAAGGTACCGGTAAGTGGACCGTACAACAAGCGGCGGAGTTGTCCATCGCCGCGCCGACGATTGCCAGCAGTTTAGACTCGAGATTTTTGTCCGGTTTGAAAGATGAACGTGTCGCCGCCGAGGCTGTGTTCAAAAGCAAAGGCTTAGCGCCGGCAGATTCCAAGGGACCGGCCGCTGGTGTCGATAAAAAGCAGTTGATCGACGACGTGCGCAAAGCGTTGTACGCGTCGAAAGTGACTTCGTACGCGCAAGGCATGAACTTGATCAGAGCTAAATCGAACGAGCAAGAATGGGGATTAAATTTGGGTGAGATGGCGAGAATCTGGAAGGGCGGGTGCATCATTCGCGCGGCATTTTTGGATCGCATCAAGCAAGCGTACGATAAAGACCCGAATTTACCGTCTTTGCTCGTTGACAGTGAATTTGCCTCAGAACTCGTCGACAAGGAACAAGCGTGGAGACGTGTCATCGTAGCCGCGGTGAACGCCGGGGTGTCCACGCCGTCCATGTCTGCCTCGTTGAACTACTTCGACACGTACAGAAGAGGACGTTGCCCGGCGAACTTGGTCCAAGCGCAAAGAGACTTCTTCGGTTCGCACACGTACGAAAGAATGGACATGGAAGGCTGGCACCACACCTTGTGGAGCGACATGAACAGCGCCGATAGTATCACCACTTCTGGCTACACAAACTAAAAAAAGGCGACGCTCTATATTATCGCCTCTATCGCACTCTATATACTATGCTTACAAGTGTAATTACCAAATTGCTATATACTATGTTAATGCTAACTACTCTACACTCGGTTTATTACATTTCGCTTCAAAAATTTTCTCCGAAATCGCTTTCGTTCTTATTCGTTCGCGAGTGTAACGTCGGGAAGCTCGGCATCTCAGATTTCAGCTTTGGTCTCGGTTGCGTCTTGAAATACGAGTGTGCCAACGCATCTTTTGCCGAACACCGTCGTTTAGGATCGTAAGTCAACATTGCATTGAGTAAATCAATCCCACTCTGGTGTAAGTTCGGAAACTCGTGCTCGAGATAGTTGTACGGTTGCTCTGGAACGAGCGTCGTGCCCACGTTTGGGAGTTTGCTCCATCCTGGCCAAATCCTTTCATTCGGCGCGCCTAGCAATTTAAAAATCAGTTCCAATTGCGTCACTTCAGTTTTCCCTGGGAAGAGCGGATCGTGCTTTAAAAATTCCGCAAGGACGCAACCGGCGGCCCATATATCGATGGATGCCGTATATGCGTCGTCTCCGAACAAAACTTCTGGCGCGCGGTACCACAACGTTACCACTTTTGGCGTGTAACAGATTTGCCTTTTCCCCCTCCTCCTCCGTTTTCTCCCATTTTGATCATCATCACGATCACTGCGATCTTTTCCTTCTGCTACGTCTCTCTCCCCGTCTTCCTCTTCCTCGTCCTCTTCTCCTTCTCTCGTGGGTTCAAAACTCCTCGCCAACCCGAAATCGCACAACTTCAACTCCCCGCGGTTGTTCAACAACAAATTCGACAACTTCAAGTCCCTGTGCATAATCCATCGGTCGTGTAAATACTCCACCGCTTTCAACAGTTGGACGATTAAACACTTCGATTCGCTCTCTAAAAATGGCTGTCGCATGTTATCTAGAAGAGAAGCCAAGTCGTGCTCGCAGTATTCAAACACTAAAAACACGTTGTTCAGTTGGTTTCCTTGGACGACTCTCATCAAATGGACGATATTTTCGTGCGAACAGCAGTGTTGCAATATTCGCACTTCACGCAAGGTGGTTATCGGAACGCCGTCTTTTTCTCGGTCCATGCGCACTTTCTTTAAAGCGACGATTTCGTTCGTCTTCTTATCTCTCGCTCGGTAGACGACGCCGTAGGTGCCTTCACCGATGCGACCGAGCTTTTCGTACGTGGAAAGGGACTGTTGCTGTTGCTGTTGTTCCATTCTCATTTTTTTCTTGTTGTTGTCGTTGTCGTTGTTGTTGTTCTAAATAACACAGTAAACTGGTCACCGCTTCTTCTCGGTAGGTTCTTCGATTCTCGCTGTCATCGTTTCGTTCGCGATGTTCTTCAGAGCTCGTGACGTTGTTTGTTGTTAACGTCGTCGTTTGTTGATGTTGTGTTTGTGGGAGGGAAGGTGTGCTTTCTTTTCTCTCTCTCTCTCTCTCCCCCGGGGTGGTTGGTGGCTGCTCCTCTTTTCTCTCCTTCTTCTTCTTCTTCTTCTTCTTCTTCTTCTTCTTGCGTGTTGTTTGTGTGACTTGTGGAGCAACGAAAAAGTTTTGCAATTTTTTTGCGATTTTTGAGATGAGAAACGAATTTACCCGCATTGCCCCCGCAGAGACTTCTCCTGTCACATATCGTTCGCTCTCTGTACCTACCTCATCATCATCGTCACGCAGAGAGAGAGAGAAAGAATTGTACCACATCTCGTACCCGCATATATAATCACAGGAGACGGCGCGTAAGAGGCAAAAGTTGATCGAGACTTCTCGGAGAGAGAGCGCGCGCGCGAAATTTTTCAAAAAGGGGGACGAGGAAGAAACCTCTTTTAAAAAAAGACAGAGAGAGAGAGATGGAGTTTACGAAACGATTTCATCAGTTTGGATCGTTCGCGTCCAACATCGTGAACAACACGAAGAATGTTCAGATGCCGCAGAACCCCGGGCAAGTCTTTTGCATCGGCGCCGGTTTGTTGGGGACCGTGGTGATTAAGGTGACGAAAAAGAAAAAGACATTCGTGCATCCCCACGAAGAATATGAGCACGCTTTGGAGCGAATGAAATCTGCGGAAAGTCGAATCGAAGCGGTGTCTTCGCTCTTGAAGGAGATGACAAACGAGTGCAACGAGACGAAAGAGGAATTATCGATAGTTGTCTCGCAGAAAAACGCCATCGAAAGGATGCTCGAAGAGTTAGAGAAGGCGAAAGAGCAAGCAGAGAGAGCGTCGCGAGAATTGCAAAAAAGCGTGAACGTGTTGACGAGCGAGCTGGAGACGAATAAAGAACGACACGTGGAGAAAGTGAAGCAGTGGAGAAATGAAATCGTGAGCTATCGCGAGAAGTCGCACGAAAATTTCTTGGCGGAGATTATCGGGTTAGTGAGCGATATGGACAACGATATTCAAATAGAAGTCGTGCCGCACATGTTGCCGCACGAAAGAGCCGAAGTGCATTTGAAAGAAGGCGAGAGCGAGTGGGAACACAATCCCAGATTTGCGTTAGAAGATAGCGCGAGATTGTCAATATTGGCGAATTGTGGGAAAAGCGCGAAGGAAACGAAACAAGTGAAAGCAGAAAAGATTCTCTCGCACGCGACGAAGAAAGTAGAGTCGCCAGCGCACGTGAAAAAAGTCGCAACGCCGACGAGAAAAGCGTTTGCGAGAATTACAAACAATCAAGTGACACAAAACATTACCGAAAAGATTATCACGAAGACGGCATCGATGAAACCGAAACCACCACCACCTGCGAAGAAGAACATGTTGTCTTCTTCCCCGGACGCCAAAATATCTAACAAAGAGTTTGGTGAGATGCTTTATTTCGATTTCGAGAACAACAACAATGTGTCGGATAATAAGGCGTCCGTTGGAAAGTTAGCCGGTGCTAAAGCTAAGTTCATGGCAAAGTGGAACTCTTCGAAAGCTGGAGCCGTTGCGGAAACAGCTTTTGGGGTGTCCGACGTCAAGCGAGCGTTCAAAATTAACGGGCAGTTCGAAGAAATTGAATACGTTTCACCGAGCAGACGAACGGATCTATCAGTTGTGCGATAAAATATGATACGATGAACATTTGTTTAAAAATGATATTTCTCTTTGTTTTCCCATTAAAACTGTGTTGTGATATGTGTGTGCATGTATTACATCTCTCTTGTTGATTCTTTTAAACAGTCGTCTTTTGCTTCTTCGCCGCCTTCTCGTCATTCGCGTCCGCCTCTTTCTCGATGAGACTGATCAAAGTTTCTACGCGTCGTTGCAACTCTTTCGGAGTTCTGGACTTAATGAACCAATCGAATCTGAATTGCCAGTGTTGCCTGATTTGCGCCTTCAACTCTTCCCAGTTCCCAAAGCCGACCTCTGTGATGGAACACAGAAGGAATCGATCTTCCTCTTCGGTATAAGATTTCACCTTGTTCGGGCCATATACAACTTTCAATTCGCGCCACGGGTTCTTATAAAGCGAGAGTTTCTTCTTTACTGCCTTCAACATGTCTTCTTGTCTTTGAATCTTCTGTTCTCCTTTTTTGATATTAGCTTCAATTCTCTTCCAATCGGAAATCTCCGTGCAACGCTCCCAAAATACTTTCGCGTACTCTTTCACCTCGCTTAAAGTCTTACCTTCCATGTCCAGGGCAATCGCTTCCACATTTTTTCGGCCGTGCGTTTCACACGCTCTGCAGAAAAGTTGGAAATCTCTCCTGTTCCAGTCCGTGAAACCCGCAGCGAGAAGACTGCTGTACTCTTCCTGTTCTTCTTGCGTGAGTGCAGGAGGGGCTTTTGGGTCGTCCGGTTCCTCCACCTCTTCCCCGTCAGGGCCAGTTGTTCTCGGTCTGTTTTGTTTTTTCTCCCACTCGTACGTCTTGCGCTTGACATCCTTGTCGTAAAACGCTTGAATTTTCTTGACTTCAAAGAACTGAAAGTCGTTCATTTGTTGTAAACGCGCGATTCTCGGGCCAGACTTGCCGCTCGGACGTCCGCCTTGGTTCATTTGGTCTTTGTAGTACTGGTTTTCGCTGTAGTTTTTCTTTCTTTCCCGCTTTGGTGGATCGATCCAGTTCGAAGAAATGATGGCTTTCATGTCGATGCCTTCCGGAAGCTTTTTGGCCTCTTCCTTCGCCTCTTGCTCTTCGAAATCGTACAAAGAAGCGTCCGCGTTCATGGAGAACTTCAAAGCTTTGTCCGTGAAACCAGACATTTTTTCGTTCAGTTGCTTCGTTGCCTCTTCACCCTTGGCGATAATTGCATCGACGTCTTCAGCCGTCAAATCGGTAACAGCCGTGGAATCAAAAATGTTCTCCGCGCCAAATCGAACCATGTTCGCTAAATCTTCTTTGTTCACAGATTTCTGATTCTGCTGCAAACGACCTTGTTGAATGACTAAAGCGTCCAAGGCTAACTTTTTGTACGCCTTTTCGATGACTTTCTCTTCGACGGAATTATCGGTACAAAAACGAAAGACAGAAACTTCCTTCTTTTGACCAATGCGATGCGCTCTGTCCATCGCCTGTAAATCCATCTGCGGGTTCCAATCGGAATCGTATAGGATGACGGTATCCGCGGTAGCTAAGTTAATACCCAAGCCACCAGCTCGGGTTGACAAAAGAAACACAAACTTTTGCGTGCCCGGTCTGTTGTACTCCTCGATGGAGTCCTCCCGAATTTGACCATCGGTGTTACCATCAATTCTGCAGTAATGATAACCGCGATACATCAAATAATCTTCCAAGACGTCCAACAAGCGGGTCATTTGGGAGAAAATCAACACTCTTGAGCCGCGTTCTTGAAGCTTTGGGAGCAATTTATCCAGCAAAATCAACTTACCAGAAGTTGTGACGAGATGTTCGCCAGTTATGTACGGCGGTCCCGGCTCGGCACCTTCGAACAAGTACGGATGGTTGCAACACTTTCTCAGTTGCATGACCATGTTCAGCAATCTCGCCCGATCCGAGCCAGAATTCACGACGTCGATATCTTTTTGTAAGATGCGCTTGTAAATTTGCTTTTGTAAATCGGACATGCCAATCTTCAAAATCGTCTCTTTTTTCGGTGGTAAAGATTTCTCAACCTCAGCTTTCAAGCGTCTCAACAAGAACGGTCGCAAAACTTTGTGCAGCTGCTGAACGACGTCGACGGATCCACCGTCTTCGTCTTCGACGTTCGCGAAAAAGTCGTCGAAATCTCCCGCGACGGCGAAAACTTCAGGCAACAAAAAGTTCAAAAGCGCCCAAAGTTCGTGCAAGTTGTTTTGCAACGGAGTACCCGTGATCAACATGCGGTTATTGCACGAAAGCATGCGCAACGTCACCGCTAACCTGGACTTTTCGTTCTTCAAACGGTGCGCTTCGTCAATGACGATGTATCGCCAGTGGAATTTCTTCAAAGCTGACTTTTCTTTGATGACCATTTCGTAGGACGTGACACAAACGTCGAACGCGCCTGGACGCATCGAGTCTCTTTTTTGCTCTTCGCGAGCCTCTGCGTTACCGTGAAATTTGAACACTCTCAGAATCGGACACCATCTCTTGAACTCGTTCATCCAGTTACCAAGCGTAGACTTTGGAACGACGACTAAATGCGGACCCGTGATACCGCGATATTCGTGCAAGTACCCCAAGAGCGAAATCGTTTGAAGTGTCTTCCCCAAACCCATCTCGTCGGCTAAAATACCATTGATGCCTTGGTCAAACAGCTTGATCATCCAGTTCAAGCCTTCGATTTGGTATTGTCTCATCGTGCCAAACTTAATGCACGATGGTTGCACAGTTAATCTCGTCCCGTGAAAGTGATCTTCGTTTTCAACCATCTCTTTATCCTCCTCGTCCTCGTCGATGGTTTCCTTTCTTGCTTTCTTCCCTTTCTTTTCCTTTGCCGCGTGAGCCTTTGACCCGGCGAGAAAGTGCGCGAAAACCTCCGTTTCCGCCAAGAGCATCTTATACTTTGAAGTCTTGTTCCCTTCCTTCGCGATTTTCTCGTTTTGTTCTCTACGCACGCGTTCGAGTTCTTCTTGCTGTTGCTTCTTCAGCTCTCGCAAACGCGCCTTCTCGGCTTTCGCCGCGGCGAGCTTCGACGGCGATATGATTTCACCATCGTTGCCCTATAAATTAAATACGAATGACAAGAGATTGATAGACGTTTCGTCAGTTGGAGATGAACGAGGCAAACGATAGATATCACGGTTCGGTTGGCGTTTGTGATTCGCAAGGTATTTTTTTTTCCCTCGCAAAGCGCGCCGCGCTCGTTGAGTGTTGTTGTTGAGAGAAGGAAGAAAGAGTTTTTAAAAATTTTCGACGACGACCACAACGAGACTGACGACGAAAAGACCGATCCGAGAAAAAATGGATACGTCGCGTATCGCCCATCCGGAAGAACGCATGAAGAGAGAGAGAAAGAGAAACACGCGCCGCGCGATGAAGCGTCGTCGCGCTCCTCTTTCGTTCCCTCCGATATCTTTTCTCGCGCGTGCGCTTCGCTCGCGCGCGGTTTCGAGCGGCGCGATAAAAAAAAAAGACCGATCTCCCCTCTCTCATTCAAACTAAAAGAGAGAAAAAGAAAGAAAAAACAAAAAATCGTCCTCGACGTCTCGTCCTTACCTCTTTCTGCAAATTCTCGTCCTCGCTGTCGTAACTCTCCACGTTCGTCTCTTCTTCTTGCGCGTTGGTGTCGTTATCGTCGTCCGCGAACGCGATGTCGTCGTCCGACCCGGACTCGTTTCCTTCCTCTTTGCTCATTTTTTTTCCTTTTTTTTGAACAGAGAGAAAGAGAAGGAAAAAGTGAAGGAAAATCACAACTCTCTCTCTTCTTCTTTCACCTTTTTTGGTCCAAGTCGACCTCAAGTCGTCGTCCACCAGAAGAAGAGAGAAGAGAGAGACTTGAGAGAGAGAGGAAGAGCGAACGAAGAGAGCTTTTTCAGGGTTTAATGATGAGGCCTGTGGTGTGCGTCAAAATCCAAAAAATACACGCAACCGTGTCCTTCCTTCCCTTCCCTCTTCGTGTCAGATAAAATACACACACAAAAAATATACGATGTCGACGACGACGAACGACGCGAATAAGAAGAAAAAGCGCCGCGACGTTCGCAACGAAGAGGCGGTGTTGAAATCGCTCTCGTCCTTGGACGCGTTCATCGACGAGGTTCACACGAGTCTCATCTTGCTGCACTTGAACGAACCGCCTCTTTTTTTCGCCCTCAGAGCCTTACAAAGGCGGTCTCAGAGAGAAGACGAAGGTATCGGACCAACGCGCGTGCCGATACCGAAGCAGATGATATGCGAGTTCGGCGTCGGCGCTGGACACACGCTGGAGAAAATTAAAGAATTTTTTCCGGTCGGGAAAACGATCGTCGGGTTTGATTCGTTCGAACGTCTTCCCGAGGATTGGATCCCGCAGAGGAGGAAAGGCAGTTTCTCTCAAGGCGGCGAGGTGCCCAAAGAACTCCTCGGAGGAGAAAACGTGTCCATCGTGAAACGCTTATCCAGCGACACCGTCCCAAACTTTTTTGATGCGAACAAATTCGCAGAAGTAGAGCTGTTACTCTTGCACATCGATTGCGACTTGTATCGAAGCACGAAAGAAGTCTTGGGCGAAGCGTTGGCGAAGACGTTGAAAGAGAACAGATTTTTCATGTCTTCGGAAGTACCGCTGTACGTCGCTTTCGATGAACTCATCGATTACCCGACGTACCAAAATCACGAAATCAAAGCTCTGTACGAATTTCTCGACGAAAACAAAGATTGGCTCGAATGCGTCGTGATCGGCGCCGACGGACGAGAAGATACGGGCGCAAAGTTACGTTTTTACAAGCCGGAGGAGATTTGTCCTCACCGAGTGTTGACGCTTTTCCGCCCGACGAAGAAAGCGAGGAAGGATTGGCACGCCGGAGAAAGAGAGAAGAAAAGATTCGCCGAGGAAGCGAGTAAAAAGTTCATGTGCTCGATGAGTTGAGATTCGTTTTTTTTCTCGTCGTTGTGTTGTTAGTCGCGAGTGTCCAAATATTAAAAATCAGATTTAACTGGTACTTTAACTAACTGTGCGTGTGTATTTGTATGCATTTCCATCCCCCACTTCTTTTCTCTTTGTAAACAAAAGAGATAATGACGGCGCATTCTGTCGCTCCGCCGCATCTGATTACCAAAGAAAAAGACTTGGTCGATTTATCATCTTTCATCTCGATAGTCTTGGCGGAGCTGTATGATCATCGCTCGTCGACTTCTTCTTTATCAACCGCAACAACCGCAACGACATCAACGAGAAATCTTATGCAAACGCCGCTAGTGTACGCGTTGACACAGTTGCGAAGAAAGCACTCGAGATTTACGAGGAGCGATAAAAAGGAAGAAATGACCACAGAATTCGTGGTTGCAGAGTTTGGATGCTACACGGGTGGCACGTTAGGACAGATTGTCGAGTATCTATCAACAACAGAATCACCTAATTCCGTCGAAGAAGAAGGGGAATTCTATACCATCACGAAGAAAATATACGGATTCGACTCGTTTGAGGGATTACCGGAAAACTGGTACAATAATCGAGGAAAAGGATGGTTCAATTTGGATTCGAAGGAGATTTCAGTGCCAGGAGCGGAGATAATCAAAGGATGGTTTGAAGACACCGTGCCTGTTTTTTTTCGCAATACGCTGTCTCGCGCAACCTCTGTTCTTGCATTGGTACACATCGACTCCGACCTGTACTCTTCCGCGAAAGTTGTGCTAAACGAACTCGGGAAGTTTTTACGAGAGAGCGCGCAGTTTCGAAGCAACGAGCTTCCTCTGTATCTCGTATTTGATGAGCTCATAAACTATCCAGAATTCGAGAACCACGAAATCAAAGCTTTGTATGAATTCTTACTCGAGACGGACGATTTTATTCAGTGCGAATTGATTGGCTCCGACCAGCGCGTGAAAGGTGGAAAACCTCGATTCTATCGGAAAAATGAACCCTGCGATATGCGCGTTTTGTTTCAACTGCTTCCGAGAGCGAAGTAGTTTCAGAGACGCATTTTGATTTGTTAGATTATTTTTAGTGCTTAGTTTTAGTTTTAGAGGATTTGTTAAAATCCACGCTTACACGCCACTCTTTATTCATAGAATCTCACTGTATGTTATGAAATAAGCTTCTTCTTCTTCACTCGGTCCGCGATTCTCGCAGGTTCGTCTTTTTTTGACTGCGAAAACCTTCCGATACCTTCGTCGAGATGAGCAGTCCCTTTGACTACTTGCACGACGTCTTCGTCCATGAGCTTATGTTTTAAACCGCAACGTTGGCCCATGTGTTTCGCTGAATATCCCCACACTAAAGCGTACTTTAACTGCTTCGGTAACTCCGCGTGTAGTTGTTCGGCAAATTGGTTCAGCGTAATCCCACCTCTCGCTTCGGATAAAACTACTGGTTCTTCAAAATCTGGCTTCTCGCCCATCTTTTTCGCGTATACGCGAACCAAACCCATCGCATTCCACACCGATTCTAATAATCGATCGTAGCCGAGCTGCTTCGTACACGAAATGCATATCGAATCCGGCCTTCTACTCAATCTATCCACCTCCTCAATCGTCAACGCGTCTACTTTATTATACACGTACAAACACTTAATATACTTCCTATTTCCCTCTAAGACGTCGATGAACTGGTCGACCGTGCAATCTTCTCTAAAAATCACCTCGCAATGGTTCAGTTTATACTCGTGTAAAACGTTCATGATTGCTTTGCGATCGATTTTAGTCAGCCCTCCTGGAACGGTATCTGACACTTGAACGCCCCCAGATTTCTTCTTCTTGACGTATATTCTTGGTGGTGTTTGATTCAATCGCAACCCAACCGCCTCCAGCTCTCTCGTTAATATTTGTTTGTGCGCGTACGTGGTATTTGCAGCTTCAGACTTCATCGCGTCTAAAACCATCAGAATCAAATCCGAACTCTTCGCCACCGCGATGACTTGCCTTCCTCTCCCTTTACCTTCGCTGGCGCCTTCAATGATCCCGGGTAAATCCAGCAGTTGTATTTTCGCGTCGTTGTAGTGTATTACTCCCGGTATGCACGTCAAAGTTGTAAACTCATAGCTGGCCGCTTCGCTTTCCGTGCTCGTTAACTCCGACAATAACGTAGACTTCCCCACGGACGGAAATCCAATCAACGCGACTCTTCCGTGACCGTATCTGTTCACCTCAAAGCCTCTCTCTTCCGAAGACCCTCCTCCTTTCGCCGGTTCTAAAAGTTCGCGCTTAAGTTTTGCTAATTTCGCCTTCAACGTCCCGAGGTGCGATTCTGTCGCCTTGTTTTTCTGCGTGCGAGACATCTCCTTCTCGATGTCCGCGATGCGCTCGAGGATGCCCATCTTGATTGATTTTCTTTTTTATGCACTTCTTGTTGTGTGTATCTTCGGCGCACGCGACGCGCGCAAAGAGGATGTTTTCCAACTTTTTGTTGTGTGGATTCGTATTTAGGTATTTCTTCGTTATGTGTGTTTTTTCTACGCACTACAAAAGTGCGAACGGACGCGCGCGCTCATTTTTTACTACATTCACCCGCTGCTACATCTATAAATATCGACTACCTCTCCTTCGTATTCTACTTTGAACGACAGACTGAGTAATACCAGACGCTACACCGACGAGTCCTAAAGAAAACACCGCTTTTGACTTGACACCGAGTCCCATCGCAATAGGGACGATATTCAACGGCGACGCCAACGCCAACGCGCTATTCTCGTATTGTCGCTCGAAGGAGGAATAAAGGAAGCGCGCAAAAAAGAACGCGCTTGGAACAGAAAACGCAGCAAACATGGCAGAACTAATACCGTCGTTAGTGTTGCACAAAAGAGCTTGGGCGAAGTATCCGCACACGACTGTAACGTACGCGCAAAATGATGCCTTTTCGGTCTTTGCTAAGAAAAGGATGCAGGAAACGAGCGGTATCGTAATCAAACTCGAATCCTCGGAATCCCAAAACACGACTAGCGTTGCAACGTACGCCGCTAGTGTGGCGATGTTTCTAACGCGATTCAATGCTACATCACCATCATCATTGGATGTAGCTTTCCTAGTACCGCTGTTAAAGTTGATGTTTCTTGCACTCGCGCTTTGCCTCTTTCGAACAAACGGATTGTACATTTTGTTGTCGTCATCCGGGCGGCTTGTATTCGTCGTTCGTCGTGCTCTCCCGATCGCATAGGAAGTATACTTCGCGCTCAACGCGCAGTGTAAGAAACAAACAGCAACGACAGAGAGTAAACTGTAAACCTCCTCGTCGCCAATCATCGCGGATGTGGCAAATGCTATTGCCAAAATCATGGCGTAAAATACACCAACGCTTTGGTATTGAACAAAAGCGCCGCACAACGCGCACACCACGACGCTCTCTTTCATCACGAACAAACCAAAACACAAGCCACTAATAGTTCCAACACCGAACAAACCGAAAACTATGGATAATATTAGGAACCAATTCCTGTACGTGTCTTCCTCGTCGCTATTGTCACCTCCTAGTGAATACATGCTATTACTATCTGGTTCTCTGTCTGGAACGTGGTCTTGATCGTACCAGAACCCGACTTCGCCTTGCCACGGCAAAGGCGGCTTTATTATGACGAGGAGGAGACCGGCTATCATACAAACCAAGCGCGCTTTCCGGAAAGATTGAAATCCACCGAGTGCGCTCGTCGCGCACAGCAAAGATCCAAACAATCCAGCATCCGTTGGGCGATGGCCGGTGAAGAGAAATAAAACGTCAAACAGCTCCAACCTCGCGTACAAAAGTCCGAGAACGATGAGTATCGTATACTTGGACGCGCTCGCACACATCAGGACAAAAACTTTCATCCAATCGAGATCCAAAAAAATAGAAAGTTTGGAAATATACACCGTATAAATGAGCATATCTGGAAACCTCGTCTTTGAAAGATTGAGCATTTTCGTGGAAAGTTGAACGCCGCAGAACGTCGTGAGCGCTATTAAATACGGTGGGTAAAACGTGCTCCCATCTTCTTGAATCTCGTTGTATAACATCGTTTCCACGTGCGCCATCACGGCAGCTTGCACGAAAAGCATACCAAACAAAATATCTTTCGAAAATTCCATCAGATATAAACCAGGAACGGCAAACGTGATGGAGGTGATCAATAAAATGCCAAAACACGTATTCTCCATGCCTTCGATGAACCAATAATTCCTCTTCAAGAAATATCCAACCGTTGCGATCGCTAAACACATAAATACAGCGTAAATTCCGATGTTTAATCTCGATATATCGATAAGCGATGCGATGCCAAGGACGACTGCACCGCCGATGAGTAATAACACAGAGTATTCAGTCGTGTCGACGACCCGCAACGCGACTGCAACCACCGTCACGAGCAGCGTCATTCTCGTCTCGAACAAAACCGTCGCCCCGAGAGAGCATAAAATGACCACGTGCAACGCGTGCTCCCACGATACAGAAGGCGATTCCATGAGTGTTGGCCAATGTGTACCAACGTACACGAACGCTGGACAAAAACACACGCAAAATTTGTGAATGTACTTTTCTCGGCTCGTGAGCGCTCTTTCTCCCGGCGCTTTCGTGCTCCTTCTCTGTCGTCGTCCCCTAGATGAAGACGACTTTCTATCGCCCTCGTCGTAGAGAACGTGAAACAATACCATCAAAACAATCTGTAAATAAAACGGCGCTAAAACCGCACCCACAGATGCCATCAACGTCCACCCGATCAACGCTCCGCACACGGGTAAAATCGAAGCCACGAGAACGCGTTCCATCCATCTCCGCACGTTCGGATGTTCCGCTTCCACCCATTTGAACTGTAAGCTCGCCCAAAGACCGCACAAAAACAGCATGATTCCGTTCGTGGTCAACAAAAACAACGAAATAATCGTCGGCCGCAGCGGCGCAAAGAACAAATCGGATTCAATCAGCATCGCCAGGTATATCGAAAACAGCGTGAGCCAAACCGCCACGAGCGTCAACTCCGGGTATCGCAACAAGTCTAAAATGTACGACACCGCGCACCCGACGAGCAAAGTGGTAAATATGCCGTCTTCGCCCGCGCCGAGAAGCATCAAAACACACGGAAGTAACGAGAACGCGTACAAATAAGAGTTGTTGTTGTCGTCGTCGTCGACGACGCCTTTCCTCGCCCTCGTCGTCGCAAACTTCGCATTCATATTCATCGCATCATCAAATCGACTCTCTCGAAATTGTCGTTAATAAGAGCTTTTTTCCTTTCTCTCTTCTGCAGCAACAACAACGCGCACTTCCAATTCGTTTCTTCTCAAGCAGGGAGAAAAAAAAACAGAACTCGTCTTTTCATCGGTCTTCGTCTTCGTCTTTGTCTTTATCGTCGTTTTTCCTGCTCACGTCTGAGCGTAGTTAGGGGAATTTTTCTCGCGTGACGATGATGAAAAAAAAAGTGGTGCGTGTGTGGCGAAAATTTTTCCAATTTCGTCATAACAAAAAAAATCCCCGCGCGAAAGAGACAACGCGACGCACACGCGCACGATGACGACGACGACGACGACGCTGACCGCTTCCTCCTCGCTGGTCTCGACCAGAGTTCAGCAGCAGCAACGAAAGCGAAAGAATAGCAGCAGAAACAACAACAACAAAAACGTCGCCATCAAAATCAAAGCCTTGGGTGGATTTGGCCCGGAGATAAAGCCAGAGGAGATACGGAGAATACAGGAGGAGCGAAGGAAGAAAATAGAGCGGGCGAAAAGAGACGCCGAGGCGAGGAAAAAGAGTAAGAACGCCCCCAAAGCGAAAGACGATGAAAAACCACCGAAAAAGTTCTTCGGATTGTTTTGAGAAGAGAGAGAGAGAGTGCTTTTCTGTGCACGTGTATATGTAT
>Ga0181606_10001461_pt1 | contig 20709 bp, 16 predicted proteins | sample 041ome_10_FD_132994 | JGI IMG/M metagenome (GOLD analysis project Ga0181606, IMG submission 132994) | Coastal salt marsh microbial communities from the Groves Creek Marsh, Skidaway Island, Georgia - 041412US metaG (megahit assembly) | ecosystem: Environmental > Aquatic > Marine > Intertidal... | reverse complement strand
GGATTGCAATGGTTTGACTGGCCGCGTTCGGTGTTTGGTTGCGGCGGGGTTTGACCATGACGACCTGCATGCCGCGGCGCCCTTTGATTTGATTTTCGCCAATATCCTAAAGGGTCCGTTGATCGAATTGGCGCCTGATATGGCCTCACATGCAGCAAAGGGTGGCTATGTCATCCTATCGGGTCTGTTGGTGGAACAGGCCGAAGATGTTCTGGCCGCCTATGACGCGCATGGCTTTACCTGCGAAACCCGCGAAGACATCGGCGAATGGTCGTGTTTGACGCTGGTTAAGACATAGTCCAGCGCTGGAATTAGGGCCGCAGGCCCCCCGATTTTGGTCAGAAAACAGGCGTGGCCGATGCGCTATTACAGCGCGCGCCAACCGATGTCTTTGCGGTAAAAACCGTTCGGCCAATCGATTTGGTCGACCATGGCATAAGCGCGATCACGCGCCTCTTGCAATGTTGCACCCCGCGCGGTAACGTTTAACACACGACCACCTGTCGCCGTGATTTTGCCATCGGCGAACGTGGTCCCTGCGTGGAAACAGTAATTCATGCTGTCTTCGGGCAGGGCATCCAACCCGTTGATCACCGATCCTTTGGTATAAGAACCCGGATACCCGTTTGACGCCATCACAACCGTGATTGCGTGGTCATCGGCCCAATTTGCGTGCACTTGGTCCAAACGACCTTCGGATGCGGCCAACATCAAATCCAGCGCCTGTGCGCCCAAGCGCATCATCAGCACCTGACATTCTGGATCACCAAATCGGCAATTGTATTCGACCAAACGCGGTTGACCGTTTTCAATCATCAGACCGACGTACAGGACCCCTTGATAGGGCGTACCGCGATCGGCCATCGCTTTCATCGTTGGATACACGATTTGATCCATCGTTTTTTGTGCAATCTCATCGGTCAACACGGGCGCAGGGGAATAGGCGCCCATGCCGCCGGTGTTGGGGCCGGTGTCGCCGTCACCGACACGTTTGTGATCTCGGGCGGTGCCGATGGGCAGGGCGTTTTTTCCGTCACAGAGCACGAAATACGATGCTTCTTCGCCGGTCATGAATTCTTCGATCACGACCTCTGCGCCTGCACCCCCAAACGAACCGCCGAACATGTCGTCGATCGCATCCAAGGCGGTGTCCAGATCCATCGCAACGATCACACCTTTGCCCGCTGCCAAACCGTCGGCTTTGACCACGATGGGTGCGCCTTGCGTACGGATATAGTCTTTGGCCGCATCCGAATTGTCAAAGCGGGCATATCTAGCGGTGGGCGCACCGGCGATGTCACAGATTTCTTTAGTAAAGCCTTTGGAGGCTTCCAACCGTGCTGCTTCTTTAGACGGGCCAAATGTCAAGAAACCGGCCGCGCGCAAATCATCGGCCACACCTGCGGCCAAGGGGCCCTCAGGCCCGACGATGACAAAATCAATTGCATTATCGGTGGCAAATGAAATCACCGCCGCGCCATCTTCGGGGTTGAGATCAGCGCATTCAGCGATTGCCGAAATCCCGGCGTTGCCCGGCGCCACAATCAAGCGATCGCATTTAGGATTTTGTTTGACGGCCCATGCCAATGCATGTTCACGCCCGCCGCTGCCCAAAATCAGAATATTCATTGCGATGCTCCTCTTGGCCTTTTGTTGGGGGCGTTCTAAGCTAGGATTCGAATTTACACAAGGCAACGACCACATGTCCGACCTGATTGATGATCCCCGCGTGGGCGCAAATGAACCTGAATATTCCGTATCGGAAATTTCTGGCGCCATTAAGCGCGTGATCGAGGGCGAATTTTCCCATGTGCGCATTCGTGGCGAATTGGGGCGGGTGTCATTTCCGCGATCTGGCCATGTGTATTTGGACCTCAAGGATGACAAATCCGTCATTTCCGCCGTGATCTGGAAAGGGGTAATGTCGCGTTTGACCGTCCGCCCCGAAGAAGGGTTAGAGGTCGTTGCGACGGGACGCATCACGACATTCGGGGGCCAATCGAAATATCAATTGGTGATCGAGGATATGAAACCCGCCGGCATGGGTGCCTTGATGGCGATGTTGGAAAAACGCAAGGCGATGTTACAAGCCGAAGGGTTGTTTGATCCCGCCCGCAAACGCCCCTTGCCATACCTGCCCGAAATTATCGGTGTTGTGACCTCGCCATCGGGTGCCGTCATCCGCGATGTCTTGCATCGCTTGCGCGATCGGTTCCCGCGCAAAGTGTTGATCTGGCCCGTCGCCGTCCAAGGCGAAAAATGCGCCGTCGAAGTGGCTCGCGCGATCCAAGGGTTCAACGCAATGACGCCGGGGGGCGCGTTGCCGCGACCCGATGTGTTGATCGTGGCGCGGGGCGGCGGATCGATCGAAGATTTGTGGGGCTTCAACGAAGAAATCGTGGCCCGCGCCGCAGCGGCATCGGACATCCCGTTGATTTCCGCGGTTGGACATGAAACCGATACAACGCTGATTGACTATGTGTCGGATCAACGGGCCCCTACGCCCACCGCCGCCGCCGAAATGGCGGTGCCCGTGCGTCACGAATTATTGGCATGGGTCGAAGGGCAGGGCGCGCGGCTTAGCCAATCGATTAGCCAAACGTTAAACATGCGTGGCCAACGCTTGCGCGATGTGGCGCGCGCCTTGCCGCGTGTTGAAACGCTTTTGGACAGTCCACGTCAAAAGCTTGATTATATTGGGGATCGTTTGCCTGCAGGACTGACGCGATTGGTTCAACTGAAACGCGTGGGTTTGTCAGAGAAAAGCGGATCTTTACGCCCTGCGACGCTGCGTGCGCGCCTGACAAGCGAAGGACGTCGTTTAACGGATTTGGGGACGCGTTTGGACCCCGCGTTGCGGCGCAATTTTCAATCGCGTCAAGACAGTTTAGGTCAGGTTTCGGTGCGGTTGCGGGTGGATCCAATCGCCCGTGATGTCGCGCAAAAGCGCAAAGATTTGAATGATTTGGCGCGCCGCCTGTCCGGTGTCGGGGGGCAACAGATTAAGGCGTTGACCGATCAATTGTCTGCCTTGGATCGTTTGCGCGAAACATTAGGGTACAAAGAAACTTTGAAACGCGGGTATGCGGTTGTGCGATCTGAGGGCAGCGTGATTACCACCGCCGATGCCGCCAAATCCGCGCCGGTATTGGAAATCGAATTCCACGATGGACGCATGGCCGCTGGTGGATCTGCGACACCCAAGAAGACAGCATCGCCTAAACTGCCACCCGAACAGGGATCACTATTTTAATTTACGCGCCAACCTCTGGACCAGCGCAGGCCAAAGGTTCGGGGCTAGGTTTCATTTCGATTGGCACACGCGGTTGTGTTGGATCAAAGAAATAGGCAAAAATTTTGTCACCCTCACGTTCAAAATCCCAACATTGTGGTGGTGTTTGTGCATTTTCGCCCCAGTCGTTGTAATTAAAACAAATTTTGCCTTGCCATTCATAGTAATCACCAAAAAGGCATCGCCCACGCTCATCTATCCACTCGACACGGTTATTCGGCCAATATCTTTCAATTCCGTATGCGACGCCGTCAGCATAAAAATCAAAGGTTTTGCCAGTGGTCAGTTCAGAGAATTCAACAATTGACATTTGTTCCCCCGCGCCAAGTGGCTGGGCAAGAACGCCAATGATAAGGCCTAGACATATGGTTTGGGTTCTGAGCATAATTTAAAAATAGAAGGAATTATTTTTGAAAGCCATAACTTTATGTCGGATGTTTTAATTGCGACGATCGCAATCATTTTCGCCACTGTTTACTGTTTCAACTGTATTAAAAATCCACAAAGCGCATGGCGCAGTTTCATGAAAACAATACCTGTTGGTGTGTTGGGTTTCGGGCGATTTGGTGCGGATCACCTTGGTTATTGGCCTTTGGATTGATCGCCTCTGCCATTGGTGATTTTGCGTTGTCACGATCAGGTCAGCGCGCTTTTTTAACAGGTCTGGTTGCCTTTGCCGTCGCGCATGTGTTTTATATTGCGTTGTTTTGGCAAGGTTGGTCTTATATTTCGCTTATCCCGCTTGGTTTATTGGTCGCATATGGGATGAGCTGTGAATTTTGGCTGATCCCGCACACTGGGTCCTTGAAATGGGCGGTGCGCGGGTATGTGTTTTGCATTGTTGCCATGGCAGCAACTGCCGCCGGCACGGGGCATCCGCTGGCAATTCTGGGTGCGGTTTTGTTCGTAGTATCTGATAGCTTGCTGGGCAGGGGGCTGTTTCGGTTAGACACTGCGCATCCTGGCTATCTGCGCAATTCATACAGTGTTTGGATCACATATATTGCCGCACAGGCATTGATTTTCTTGGCCTTTGCTTGAATGGTGCGAAAGGCTTTTATTCTTACGCAATAAGGATTAAGTGACATCGTAAGACTAAAGCGGAGCAGGTTATGGCGTTTTTGAAAAAGCTTAAGGAAAAATTGTTCAAGTCCTCGTCAAAATTGGACGAAGGATTAGATGCAATCATCGAAGATGGTGGTGTCGAGGAAACAATCGAAGCGCCTGATGTGCAGCTTGACGATGAAAATGCTAAGATTATTCTTCCAGAGCCAGAGCTAGAGCCAGAGCCAGAGCCAGAGCCAGAGCCAGAGCCACAGCCAGAGCCAGAGCCAGAGCCAGAGCCAGAGCCAGAGCCAGAGCCAGTGGCGGTTCGACCAGAGATAGCAGCGCAAACCCCTGCGCCAAAAGCGGGGCTTTTGGATCGTCTTTTGGGGCGGGGTGAGACGAAAACAGTTGTTCGCCGGGAATTGGACGATGATATGCTGGAACAGCTCGAAGAGCTGTTGATCCAATCTGACATGGGCGTAGACACTGCGTTACGCGTAACCGCAAATATGGCGGAGGGGCGGTTTGGTAAACGCATGTCCGTACAGGAAATAAAACAGCTGTTGACCGAGGAAGTGGCGCGTATCATGGAACCCGTCGCCAAGCCGATGCCGCTTTATGCGACCAAACCTCAGGTGGTTTTGGTCGTTGGCGTGAATGGGTCAGGCAAGACGACGACAATTGGAAAATTGGCCAGCCAATTCAAAGCCGCAGGAAAATCAGTGGTCATCGCTGCGGGTGACACGTTTCGTGCGGCAGCCGTCGAGCAACTGCAGGTTTGGGGCGATCGTGCCGGTGTGCCCGTTTTGACCGCGCCCGAAGGTTCGGATCCTGCGTCATTGGCCTTTGATGCCATGACTAAAGCCCAAGCGGACGGAGCCGATTTGTTGATGATTGACACGGCCGGACGGTTGCAAAATCGTCAAGATTTGATGGAAGAATTGGCGAAAATTGTTCGCGTTATTCGTAAAAAAGATCCTGACGCACCGCATAACACCCTCTTGGTCTTGGATGCGACGACCGGTCAAAACGCATTAAGCCAAGTTGAAACATTCAAAAAGCTGGCAGATGTCAGCGGGCTGATCATGACCAAACTTGATGGTACGGCCAAGGGCGGTGTTTTGGTTGCTTTGGCGGATAAATTCGGTTTGCCGATCCATGCCATTGGTGTTGGGGAACAGATCGATGATTTGGCCCCCTTTGACCCCGAAGATTTTGCAAAAGCGTTAACAGGTTTAGAATAACCGCGCGAAAAGGACCCCCTTATGACCGAATGGATCTATGCGATTGAGGGGACCGAAGCGGGCCATCAGGTGGCTTTGGTGCTTGCGGTGATGGCGGCGTTTTTGCATGCGGTCTTTGGGGCGCTGCAAAAAGGACGATTTGATCCGTGGCTGTCACGCGGCGCGATTGACTTCGGATACGGCATCATGGCTTTGCCTGTCGCCTTGTTTTTTGTTCCGCGGCCCGAGCCAGCCCTATGGCCGATTTACGGTGGCGTTTTTTTGATACACAGTATCTATAAATACCTGCAAGCGATGGCATATACCAAAGGGGCCTACACGGTTGTTTATCCCGTGGTTCGCGGAACCGGTCCATTATTTACCGTCATCGGGGCCTATTTGATTTTTGGCGAAGTTTTCACACTGACGCAATGGCTTGGCGTTGCTTTGTTGCTGAGCGGTATTTTCGGATTGGCCCTCTATAATATGATGTATCTTGATGCCGCGCGTGACACATTAGGCACCGCTATGATCTTTGCCGTGATTACGGGCCTGTTTGTCGCGCTTTACACGACCTATGATGCCTATGGCATTCGTATTGCACAAAATCCGATGACGTTTTTGGCGTGGTTTTTCGTCATTGACGCCATTTTGTTTCCCATCATTGCCACACGTCGCTGGTTTGATTTGGCACAGCGTCCTGCCTTGGGGCCGCTTTTGCGACGTGGATTTATTGGGGGGGGGGTCGCCTATTTTAGTTTTGGATCCATTATGTTGGCGACACGGCTTGATAAAGTTGGAGAGGCGGCTGTTTTACGCGAAACCTCTACAATCTTTGCCGCCTTTATTGGTTGGATTTTCTTAAAAGAAAAGGTAGGACCAAAGCGTGTTGGATTAATGGCTCTTATCGCGCTGGGCGCGGTCATCGTCGAATTCGGAGGATAAGAAATGTCAAAAAAACCACTTTCGCCGCTCATGAAAAACCTTTTGGAATATGGGCCATTAGCGATCTTTTTCATAACCTTTTACCTGTTAAAAGACCAAGATGTTGTTGTCTTTGGTCAAACTTATAGCGGGTTTATTGCTGCGACTGGGATTTTTGTACCTGTCCTTGTGCTTGCAACGTTTATCGGTTGGCTTTTATCTGGCGAAATCTCAAGGATGCAGGTTGTGACCGTCGTTTTGGTTGTCGTGTTTGGCGGTCTAAGTGTGGCTTTGAATGACGAACGTTTCTTTAAGATAAAACCTACGATCATTTATTTGATCTTTGCTGCAATCATGGGCTTTGGATTGTTACGAGGCACGTCCTATATGGAAACGGTGTTAGGACAATCCCTAAAGATGTCCCACGAGGGTTGGATGATCCTTGCGCGGCGCATCACAGTATTTTTCGTGGCTCTTGCACTGGCAAATGAATTGGTATGGCGCACACAGTCCACCGAAACCTGGGTATATTTCAAAACCTTTGGGTTATCGCTTGCCATGTTTGCATTTTTGATCAGCCAGTTCAAAGTTTTTGCAAAATACGGTGATCTAAATAGTGATCGCTAAGGTCGCAAAGCCAGTCATTCATTGTGAATTGACCGTTTAAAAAGACTGGTGTAATGAAAAAACGTGGCGATTTGTTACCAGATTGCGGGCCACGCTAAACATGCCGCTAAAAGGTCGAGATGAGAGAGCCCCCTTTCGCTTGACCCATGCGAATGGGGTTTTTTTATGGTTGGATGACCACGAGGACAAAATGAAACGAGATTGGAACGCCCGTACAAAATTGGTGCATGGTGGTACCCGCCGCAGCCAATATAACGAAGTGAGCGAAGCGATTTTTCTGACCCAAGGGTTCGTCTACGAAACTGCGGAACAAGCTCAAGCGCGTTTCGTCAAGGCAGGCGATGACGAATTTATTTACGCCCGTTACGGTAACCCCACCGTTGCCATGTTCGAAGATCGTATCGCCCTGTTAGAAGGGGCAGAGGACGCATTTGCCTGTGCATCGGGTATGGCGGCGGTCAATGGTGCGTTGATGTCCATTCTAAAGGCGGGGGATCACGTCGTTGCAGGGCGCGCGCTGTTCGGGTCTTGCTTGTATATCTTGGATGAAATTTTGCCTAGGTTTGGGGTTCATGTCACCTTGATCGATGGCACCGATCTGAACGCATGGCGCGACGCGGTGAGCGATAAAACAAAGGCATTGTTTTTTGAATCAGTTTCAAACCCTGGCCTTGAGGTTGTCGATATTGCCGGTGTTGCGGAAATTGCGCACGCGCATGGAGCATTGGTTATTGTCGACAACGTATTCGCCACGCCGGTGTTTTCGCGCGCAATTGAGCAGGGCGCAGATATCGTAACCTATTCCGCGACGAAACACATTGATGGCCAAGGGCGCGCGTTGGGCGGGGTGATACTGGGCAAACGTGACTTTATTCGTGGTCCGATTGAAACCTACATGAAACACACCGGCGGATCGATGAGTCCGTTCAATGCGTGGATCATGTTGAAAGGTCTGGAAACCATTGATTTACGGGTGCGGGCACAGACTGATAGTGCAGAAAAAATTGCGCAGGCGCTTTCGGATCATGGAAAAATTGCCAAACTCTCATATCCTGGTCTGGTAAGCCATCCTCAGCATGATCTTGTTATGCGTCAAATGGGCAAGGGCGGCACTATTGTTACCTTTGAAATCGAGGGCGGTGAACAAGCGGCGTTCAGGTTTATGAATGCTTTAGAGATTGTGTTGATCTCTAACAACCTCGGGGATGCCAAAAGCATTGCAACACATCCTGCAACCACGACACATCAACGGTTGCCACAGGATCAAAAAGATATGTTGGGCATTTCATCTGGTTTGATACGTTTGTCCGTAGGTCTAGAGGATACCGACGATTTGATTTGTGATTTGCTAAACGCACTTAATGTCGCATGATATTATTTAATGCTTTGTTAAGTCGTAAACTACGTGTAAAGATACGGATCTGGAAAATACAGAATTCGGACTTATATTAAAGATTGCCGCAGTCTAGAGGGGAACGCCATGACTCTGCATTCGCGTGATATTGAACAAGAGACGACCGACAAAACACTAGAAGACGCATTAGCCGTTATCCGTGCTTGGGCGGATCAAAACCCCAATGATCAACGCATTGCAAAGGCGCTTGACGGTGTGGATGTCGGCTATCCCAAATTTGGGCGTGAGTATCCGCAGGATTTCACTGTCTCTGAGGCATATAAAGATACCCTTCCAGATTTACAAAACGGTCCAAGTTCGTTGATCCGTGGTGCGAAAACCGCAATCCAACATGTAGGCATTTCGAATTTTCGGTTGCCAATTCGTTACCAGCGACGCGACGGTGGCGAAATTACACTTGAGACGTCAGTAACTGGCACTGTCGGGCTAGATGCCAATAAAAAGGGCATCAACATGTCACGCATCATGCGCAGCTTTTACAAGCACTCAGAAAGCTTATTTAGCTTTAGCGTTGTGCGTGCCGTTCTTGATGATTACAAAGCGGATTTAGAAAGCTTTGATGCACGTGTTGTGATGCGCTTTTCGTTTCCGCAAAAAATACAAAGTTTACGTTCGGGCCTTGAGGGGTATCAGTATTATGATATCGCGCTTGAGCTTGTTGAACAAAATGGCGTTCAGCATAAGATTATGCACATCGATTATGTGTATAGCTCGACCTGTCCATGTTCGCTTGAACTTTCGGAACATGCGCGCGCGGCGCGGGGACAATTGGCCACACCCCATTCGCAACGTTCTGTCGCGCGTGTGTCGTTGAAATACGAAGGTGATTCAAAGTTATGGTTCGAGGATGTGATCGACATTTGCCGTGCCGCGGTGCCGACCGAAACCCAGGTCATGGTCAAGCGCGAAGACGAACAAGCCTTTGCCGAGTTGAACGCAGCCAATCCGATCTTTGTCGAAGACGCGGCGCGGCTCTTTTGTGAACATCTGCAAAATGACCCTCGGATCGGTGATTTTCGTGTGATAGCGAGCCACCAAGAAAGCCTGCACAGCCATGATGCCGTTTCGGTTTTGATGCAGGGTGAAACATTCTCTGGTCCGTCTATGGATCCCAAGTTGTTTGAAACTTTGATACATCGCGGCTGACAAAGGGTGATCTGCACTTGACTTACCTCTGGGTGCACGGCATCGAATTGGTATGTTTGATCTACGACCGATAGGATACGTCATTGGGATACTGGTTGCCTTTTTGGGGGCAATGATGGCTTTTCCCATGTTTATTGACTATTACGACGGCAATCCGCATTGGCGGATTTTTGCGGAATGCGGGATCATCACCTTTTTGATTGGTGCCTTGATGTCGATTGCGACATCAAACGGTAAACAAGAAGGCCTAGATATTCAAAAAACGTTTTTGTTGACGACGAGCTTGTGGGTCGCTCTACCGCTCTTTGGCGCCTTGCCGTTTTTGCTGGGCGCTACACAGTCCAGTATCGTTGATTCATTTTTTGAATCTGTCTCAGGGATGACGACAACAGGATCGACGGTGATCACGGGCCTTGATTACCTGCCGCGCGGGTTGTTGCTGTGGCGTGGAATTCTGCAATGGCTGGGTGGTGTTGGGATCATCGTTGTCGCTTTGGCGTTTTTGCCCGAACTGCGTGTCGGCGGTATGCAAGTTTTTCGTGCCGAAGGCTTTGAAACAATGGGGAAAATTCTACCCCGCGCAACCGAAATCGCGGGGCAGATATCGGGCATCTACGTCGTGTTGACCATCGCATGTTTCTTATCGTTTGTCGCGGTTGGACTAAATGGGTTTGACGCGCTCGTACATGCCCTGACCACAATTTCCACCGGTGGATTTTCAAACTATGACGCATCGTTTGGTACCTTTTCAGGCCCCCCCGAATACGTTGCATCGTTTTACATGATCTTGGCGGCTTTGCCGTTTGTGCGCTATGTTCAAATGGTGAACGGCGGCACGTTTGAGCTGTTTAAAGATAGTCAGGTCAAGGCGTTTATAATCTTGATTGCCGTTTTGGTTATCGGCACATCAATTGTATTGATAAATTTCTTTCACAACCACCATGAACAAGCCTTTCGCGAGGCGCTGTTTAATATTGTGTCTATCCTGAGTGGTACGGGATATGCGTCAGTGGATTATATGCAATGGGGTGGTTTTTTAATCGCAATGTTCTTTTTTATCGGGCTTGTCGGTGGGTGCGCAGGATCGACGGCGTGTTCGGTTAAAATATTTCGTTATCAAATTATGATCGCGTCTATTCGTAACCAGTTGAAAAAAATTCATTCGCCCAATGGCGTGTTTATTCCAAAATTCCAAGGGCGCGCAATCGATGATGACGTCATGAATTCGGTCATGTCATTTTTCGTTGTCTTTTTTGTCAGCTTAGGGGTTTTGGCGATATTATTGGGAATGACGGGATTGGATTTTTTGACGGCTTTATCAGGCGCTGCAACTGCGATTGCCAATATTGGTCCGGGTCTTGGGGATCAAATTGGCCCAACAGGTAACTTTTCTGGCCTGAATGACACGGCAAAATGGTTGTTGATTGCTGGAATGCTATTAGGACGGCTGGAGCTATTGACCGTGTTTATATTGTTTACGCCTCGGTTTTGGCGAAATTAAAGACAGCATTGAGAAAGTGCAGTTGTCTTGAATAAAAAGGCGCGGACAGTGGACCGCGCCTTTCTGTTTTATAATGAGGCGTGCCGCAACGTGGGCGTTTCTAGTTTTCCCAGCATTCAATCAAGGCTGCCGGCGCTGACAAGGCAGTTACCAAAGCCTCTTCGCGCAACGGTTCTTGCGTGGTGTTTGCTTTATTGAGTGCCAATGAAGCACCTTGATCAATGATCTTGTTCAGCTGAATTGCAACCTGCGTGTCTGATGGCAGCAATCTGCCCGATGCGTTTGGTGACACCAAGATCCCGTGAAGGTGGCCAAATTCGTCAAAAACAGCCCCGCCAATGTCATTTGAGTTGGCAGGCATCGATAAACGCATTTTTGACCCATCGTTATCGAGGCCCCGCAGGTCTTCGACGCTGCCACCTGTTATGGTTGGTGCGTTTAGGCGTCCACCATAGGGATAGCTGGTCAGAAACATATTTTGTCCGATGGTGCTTGCGCTTGTTGCCAGTTTCGCTGCAGCAGGTGGTGCGATATCATTTACGGGCTGCAAAATTGCCAAACCGCTTACGTTTGGCTCGACCAACCGCGCTTCGATGTCGCCTTCGACAATAAACGATTTGCACATATCCAAACCTTCGGCTGCGGTAAGGATGTTCCCAGAATTGCTAATATAAACGCCTGAGCGCATCATTAAGGGGCGGCGAATTTCAAGGCCGAACACCAAATTCAAATCCGTGTCGATGGCCGCGGCCTGCGCGGTGCTTAGTGTGCCACTGCGCCGTTCAAAACTATCCGCGAGCCGTGCAAAAAAACGATCGGTCAATTCACGATCCTGATTTGGCCAGACCACTCCATAGCCTTTGATTTCGCCGTCTCGAAGTTCGGCTGTGACGAATGTTTCTGCGCCAGAAATGGGGCCAGAAATTTCAAAGCGATCGCCGACAAATTTCGCCACTGCATCACGTGGCAAAATCGCGAGCGTTTGCAAAACCTCAAACAGCGCTGCCAAATCGTCCCGATCACCCGATTGCGAGATCAAAAAAACATGCTCTGCGCCACCTGTTGTTGAGGTGTAGTGTACAAGTGGGGCGGCTGTATTTTCAAATTTGACCCGCGCCATCGGAAGATCAATGGCGATGCCGGCCATCTGATTGTGGATCTTTTGTAATCCCAAATCTGCAAGAATAGCTTTGTATTGGTCAAACAAAACGCCGCGTTGCAATGTTGTCAACACGCCTGTCACCTCAAAGTTATTGGCCGCTTGCCAGTCTGCCATGGATGCGCGCGTTCCCCGACCAAATGCGCCGTCGATGGTGCTGTTGTAGAAACCGGCCCATTTTAGCATGACTTGCAGCTGTTTTTTCTCTTCAATGTTTAGCGCAGCTTCGGTTTCGCGGGCCTCGCGCGGGGTTTCATCGGCTGCAATGACCTCAGGCTCACTTATTGGTTCGCTCTCTGGTTTGGTATCGTTGCTTACGTTAGAGGTGTCTGATGTCGGCTCAGGTGAGGGCAACAGGGTTACATCATTGGACAGATTGGATGGCCAGATTTTTTGCCGATAATTTGATCCAGTTGACAAAAAGCTGTCGCGCGGAATGGCTCCAGCAGACAAAAGCAGATCTAGCGTTTCTTGTGCCAGCTGTTCGGTATAGGGCCCCATTGCAATCGCGTACCAACCCGAGCCGATTGAAAACGCCTGAACGTCGCTTAGGGTGCGCGCGTGGTCGCGGGCGCGGGCTTCTGCTTCTAATAAACTTGGCGGCGCTTCGATTTGAACCCAACGCGTTTGCGCCAGCGCGCTCAATGGTAAAAAAACTAATAATAATAAAACTGACAGACGCTTCATAATTCCCCCAAGCGATTCATTTTTGTGTAACACCCCGCGTTCTAACCTGCATGTTTCCTAAATTCTACTCTTCTGCGCGTTTTTCCTAAAAAACAGAGAGAAAGTTGCCATTTGTTGGGTGGCTTACATTGACCCTTGTACGGGCTTTGCCGTATGAGAGGTCAAATTTTCCTGACGCAAGGGTGCCCGAAAATGGCGATTGAGAAACCTAAATCTTTTCAAGAGATTATCCTAAGGCTGCAAACCTATTGGGCGGCAAAGGGATGTGCGATCCTTCAGCCTTACGACATGGAGGTTGGTGCAGGCACGTTTCATCCTGCAACGACGCTGCGCGCGCTTGGGACAAATGCCTGGGCTGCGGCCTATGTTCAACCATCGCGTCGTCCCACCGATGGGCGCTATGGGGAAAACCCGAACCGCCTGCAGCATTACTATCAGTACCAAGTCTTGATCAAGCCAAGCCCACCTGATCTGCAAGAGCTATACCTCGGATCTTTGGAGGCAATCGGCATTGACATGGAAATGCATGATATTCGCTTCGTCGAGGACGATTGGGAAAGTCCAACCTTGGGCGCGTGGGGCCTCGGCTGGGAGGTCTGGTGCGACGGGATGGAAGTGTCCCAATTTACCTATTTCCAACAGGTTGGCGGCCATGATTGTGTACCAGTGTCTGGTGAATTGACCTATGGCTTGGAACGCTTGGCGATGTATGTATTGGGCGTCGATCATGTTATGGACATGCCATTCAACGATCCAAAATCCCCCATCGCATTAAAATATGGTGATGTCTTCAAGCAAACCGAAGAAGAATATGCGCGTTGGAATTTTGATGTTGCCAACACCGAAGTCTTGTTGCGCCATTTCGAGGAAGCCGAGGCCGAATGTGAAGCGATCCTCGCCCAAGAACATTTGGATCCCAAAACAGGTAAGCGCATTATCATGGCGCATCCCGCCTATGATCAATGCATCAAAGCGAGCCACATGTTCAACCTGTTGGACGCGCGTGGCGTGATTTCCGTGACTGAACGCCAAGCTTATATTGGCCGTGTCCGCGCGTTGGCGAAAAAATGTGCTGATGCCTTTGTGCAAACATCGGCCGGAGGGTATGTCGCATGACCGGTAAGCTTCTTACACTGATGATTGTTGTCTGTTCGTTACTGGCGGGCGCTGCCATGTATTATTTTCAGGTTTACGGCTATTATTTTGATGTACCAGAGGACCAACATCAGGTCGGCCTGACATCTGTGAACTCTGGTAACCCTGAGGTCATTGAAACGCGTAATTTTAACGGCATTGATGCCGACAGCTCGCCAATCCGCTATCGAGCATGTTTTGAAACAGATGTGTCGATCGGTATGCTGACCGAGACCTATGTCGTTTTGGAAAAAGCTGAGCCGCGTTTAGCTCCTAAGTGGTTTGAGTGTTTCGACGCAAAAGAAATCGGTCAAGACCTTGAGGCCGGAACTGCGGTCGCCTTTATGGGGACGCGCAATCTGAGATATGGAATTGACCGGATTGTTGCCATTTATCCTGATGGTCGTGGGTACGCGTGGCACCAAGTCAACAAATGCGGCGAAAAACAATACGACGGCAGCCCCGTTGATCCAACTTGCCCAAAAGGGGAACAATAATGCCCGATCTTTTGATTGAACTGTTTTCCGAGGAAATCCCGGCCCGTATGCAGGTGCGCGCGGCAGAGGATTTGAAAAAACGCATCACCGATGGGTTGGTCGAGGCCGGCATCACCTATGCAGGGGCCGCCGCGTTTTCGACCCCGCGGCGTTTGACCTTGACCTTGCAAGGGGTTTTGTCCGAAAGCCCGACCTTGAAAGAAGAACGCAAAGGTCCGCGTGTTGATGCGCCTGAACAAGCCATCGAAGGTTTTTTGCGTGGTGCGGGTCTAACCAAAGACCAATTGGAAATCCGGGACGAGAAAAAAGGACAGGTTTATTTTGCTTTTGTCGAAAAACCTGGTCGCCCCGCGGCGGACATCATCGCCGAGGTTTTAGAAAATACGATCCGCAATTTCCCTTGGCCAAAATCTATGCGCTGGGGCAGTGGGTCTTTGCGTTGGGTGCGTCCATTACACTCGATCATTTGCATTTTGTCCGACGAGTCGGGAACAACGCCGGTTGCCTTGGACATAGATGGCATTATTGCGGGTGACAAAACCCAAGGGCATCGTTTTATGTCAAACGGATCCTTCGCGGTGTCGGGTTTTGACGATTATGCCGCCAAGCTCAAGCGCGCGCATGTGATTTTGGATCCGACCGAACGCCAAGAAATGATTTGGCAGGACGCAACAAACATGGCCTTTGCAAATGGCTTAGAGGTGGTTGATGATCGCGGCCTGTTGGCAGAGGTTGCTGGCTTGGTTGAATGGCCGGTCGTTTTAATGGGTAAGATTGCAGATGAATTTTTGGATCTGACCCCCGAAGTTCTGCAAACCTCGATGAAAGAGCATCAGAAATTCTTTTCCGTTCGTAACCCAAAAACGGGACGTATCGAACGATTTATCACAGTTGCCAACCGCGAAACCCGGGACCAAGGGGCAACTATCTTGACGGGCAACCAAAAGGTTCTGTCGGCGCGGTTGTCAGATGCCAAGTTCTTTTGGGAAAATGATTTGCGAGTTGCCAAAGGCGATGGTTTGACCGCGTGGACAGATCGTCTGTCCAACGTCACCTTCCACAATAAACTAGGCAGTCAAAAAGCTAGGATTGATCGCATTGCGGCGATGGCCGCAACGCTTGCGCCGTTGGTCGGTGCCGCGGTTGAACAGGCATCTTTGGCCGCCCAAGTGGCCAAGGCGGATTTATCCTCTGAAATGGTCTACGAATTTCCAGAGTTACAGGGATTGATGGGCCGCTATTACGCCACTGCTGCAGGCTTACCCGAAGCTGTGGCACAGGCGTGCCAAGATCATTATTCCCCACTAGGCCCATCAGATGATGTGCCAACTGCGCCTGTTTCGGTTGCGGTTGCCTTGGCCGATAAACTGGACACCCTGGCAGGGTTCTGGGCCATTGATGAAAAACCGACAGGATCAAAGGATCCATTCGCTTTACGCCGCGCGGCCTTAGGGGTCATTCGTTTGCTGTTGGAAAATAATGTGCGCCTGACTCTGACAGATGTGATCGCCGCTCATATTGGTGCAATCGATCCTTCTTTACCCTGCGATGCACTTACGGCTGATCTCGTGGCATTCTTCCACGATCGTCTTAAAGTGTTCTTGCGTGATCGTGGTGTGCGCCATGATGTGATTGATGCCTGTATTGCGATGGATGGCAATGATGACATCACATTGCTGGTAAAACGCGCCGAAGCATTAGGTGCGGTATTGTCAACCGATGATGGTGTTAACCTTGTTCAAGCGTTCAAGCGTGCGAACAACATCTTGACGCAGGCCGAAGAAAAAGACGGTGTCGAATATTCATTTGGTGCTGACGTTAAATTCGCCAAAAGCGACGTGGAAACGGCGGTGTTTGCCGCACTCGATACAGCTGAGCCTAAAATTCAGTCAGCCTTGGCGCAAGAAGACTTTGCAACCGCTATGACCACGATGTCAGGTTTGCGGGCGTCGGTGGATGCCTTTTTTGAGGCTGTTCAAATCAACTCGGACAATGAGATTGTGCGCAGAAATCGCCTGAATTTGCTAAGCCGCATCCGCAGCATTTGTTCATCGGTTGCTGACCTTACCAAGGTCGAAGGTTAAGCTTATCCCTTTGGGAACATGGTCAAAATGCCATGTTCCCATTATTTTCTTGTAAATCAGGTCTTTCTAAGTATTCTGCGAATACATAAAGGAATGCCGCATTGCAGCAAGATACCTCAAAATATTCATTGATAACGCCTGGCGCGCCAATCGCGACCCCAACACATGGGGGTCGTGCAAAATGTTTGCAACGTCTTTTGCGTCTTGATTTGCCTGTGCCAACAACCGTTGCGCTGTCATTTGACGCGATCAAATCGATTGCATCTGGTGAGCTGCCTGATCTTGGTGCAATTTTGGGCCACTTTGATCCTGATGACCTGTTGTGCGTTCGCCCATCGTCCGAAAGCCCTGATTGGGGTGGCCCGTCAGCCATTTTGAATATCGGGATGAATTCAGACCGGTTTTCCGAGCTGTCCAAGGAATTAGGTGCCACGGCAGCTGCAGAGTTATATTTGCGCTTCATTCAGTCTTATTCGGTGAACGTCGCGCGCCTTGACCCAGATATGTTTGATCACATCACAGGCACTGATGAAACCGCGATGCGCGAGGCGTTGCGGGCCTATGAAGATGAAACCGACGAAGAGTTTCCGCAAGATATCGCCACGCAATTGGCCGAGGTATTGCGCTCGATGGCGCGTGCGTGGGATGGGACCTCTGCACGCTTATTGCGTCAAGCCAAAGGCGCACCAGCGGATGCGGGTTTGGGATTGGTGGTCCAAAAAATGGCCTTTGGTCTCGGTAATGGGAAATGTGGGTCTGGCGTATTACAGCTTGTGAATTCTGATACGGGTGCGTCCCAGATCACGGGACGCTATCGTACCCAAAGCCAAGGGCGCGAAGCGCTGGAGCAAACAAAAGGTGCATTGTATCTTACCCGCGACGCGCGTGGCCCCTCGCTAGAGGAAAACGCACCGGCAATATATCAAAAGCTTGTGTCGCATGCACAATTGATGCGCCGCAAACTGCGCGAAGAAATGCAAATTGAATTCACCATTCAGGATGGAGAGTTGCATATTTTGGACGGTGTGCGCGTGGCACGAAAATCCCGCGCTGCGGTCCGTATTGCGGTTTCATTGGCGCAAGATGGGATCATCACCAAAGAAGAGGCGGTCATGCGCATAGAACCGCGCGCTTTGGGGGAATTATTGCACCGCCAAGTTGATCCCGAAGCGCCGCGGGATATTTTAGCCACAGGCGTCGCGGCAAGTCCGGGCGCGGCAGCTGGTAAAATCGTCTTTAGCGCCGAGGCGGCGCAAGCTAGCGCGTCGCGCGGCGAAGCTTGTGTTTTGGTACGTCGCGAAACCAGTCCCGAAGATATCCGTGGGATGCACGCGGCAAGCGCGGTTTTGACTGAACGCGGAGGTATGACCAGCCATGCGGCAGTGATCGGGCGCGGAATTGGTCTGCCCTGCGTCGTGGGGGCGTCTTCGATACGGTTCCAGATGAACAAACGAAGACTGACCTTGCCAGATGGTCGCATCCTTAAAGATGGGGATATTATCACTGTCGATGGGACAAATGGCCAAATTCTGGATGGCACGCCACCCATGATCGAGGCAGCGCTGGATGATACATTCCAGACACTGTTGACGTGGGCCGAAGATATTAGCGATATCAAAGTACGCGCCAACGCGGATACACCTAGCGACGCGCAGACGGCACGCAATTTCAATGCACATGGCATTGGATTGTGCCGCACCGAACATATGTTTTTCGACGCTGATCGCTTGACGGTGATGCGTGAAATGATTTTTTCAGACTCTGCTATGGATCGCCGTGCAGTGTTGGATCGTTTGCTGCCAATGCAGCGGGCAGATTTCATCGAGTTGTTCAGGATTATGCAGGGGCTTCCGGTCTGTATCCGACTGTTTGATCCGCCATTGCATGAATTTTTACCCTCGGACCGTGCGGGATTACTTGACCTCGCAGATGCGCTAAACTTGCCCTTGTCAACCGTGACGCGTCGCGCAGAGGCGTTGGGCGAATATAACCCTATGTTGGGCATGCGCGGTGTGCGTTTGGGTATTACGGTGCCCGAGATTTATGAAATGCAGGCTCGGGCCATTTTCGAAGCAACAATCGAAGCAAGCAAAGATGGTGCGCCAGTTGTGCCTGAAATAATGATCCCCTTGGTCAGTGCCAAACGCGAGGTCGAATTGGTCAAGACGCGGGTTGATGCGATTGCCGCTGCGGTCCGAACCGAAACGGGACAAAGCTTTGATTATCGCTTGGGTGTCATGGTCGAAACACCGCGTGCCGCTTTGCGCGCGGATGATATTGCGCTGAATTCCAAATTCCTGAGTTTTGGAACAAACGATTTGACCCAGATGACCTATGGACTGTCACGTGACGACGCTGGGCGGTTTATGTCGACCTATGTAAAACAGGGTGTTTTTCCTGAGGATCCGTTCCATGTTTTGGATGCCGAAGGCGTTGGCGAACTGCTGCGAATCGGAGTTGAACGCGCCCGACGGGAGCGACCTGACATCGTCATTTCAATTTGTGGCGAACACGGCGGCAGCCCCGAATCCATCGCGTTATGTCGCAAAATTGGCATAGATTATGTGTCATGTTCGCCATTCCGTGTGCCGATTGCGCGTCTTGCCGCCGCTCAACTTGCAATATCAGAGAAAATTGGCTAACGGCTGATCGTCAAAATAAGATCATTTTTGCTTAGGCCACGATGATGTGGTCACGAGTGAACCTAATTGCGCACTGGGCGCGGGGAAAGGGTTTTACGATGATGCGGTTTTTTGCGGTCGTCGCGCTAGTATGTGCGCCTAAGTTTGCTATGGCTGAATTGCTGCAGGATCCTCTTCAAGAGATCATATCCTTTAGTGCTGAGCAAACATCAAAAATCGATCAAACAAAATTGACCGACCTTTTCGGATCAAAGAACGTCAAGCGAAAAGATATCTACAGTGCTGATTATATCGCGACACTTCCGCGGGCCAATGGCGGAAAGCAGTGGCAATGCCTAAGCGAAGCATTATATTTCGAAGCAAGGGGCGAAAGCATAAAGGGACAGGTCGCTGTTGCCGAAGTGATTTTGAACCGTGTTGATAGCCCAGCCTATCCAGATTCAGTTTGTGGGGTAATCAAGCAAGGCACAGGACGCAAATTTGCATGTCAATTCACCTATACCTGTGATGGCCGTGCCGAAATTATCAATGAACAATCCGCTTATGAACGTGTTGCCAAGATTGCGCGTTTGGTGATGGATGGCTTGCCACGTAATTTGACAAAGGGCGCGACCCATTATCATACGACCAGTGTACGGCCCTCATGGGCGCGTAAGTTTCCTAAAACGGCAAAAATAGGCAGTCATGTCTTTTATCGGCAACCAATTGTCGTTTCATCCAACTAGTCATTCGAGAATTGCGGTTATAGGGTGAAAGAAACTTACTACAGTATAAGGTCATTTTGTGTTAGACGAAATTAAGCTTGCTTTTGCACACCCCATTGAACGCTCTATGTCAGACCAAAAGCCAAATCCTTTCGATCGTATTTCAGTTCGTGATTACACCGTTTCTGTCGAAATTGGTGCATTTCAACATGAACGCGGCGTCGAACAGCGCGTAAGGTTTAACGTCGTTGTCGAAGTCAACCCGCCGCAGGGCGCATTAGAGGATGATGTTGATCGCATTCTTTCCTATGACACGGTCACAGACGCAATTGATGCGGCTTTAGAACATGAACGTCTGAACCTGTTAGAGACAGTTGCAGAGCGGGTCGCTTCGCGCATTTTGGAAGAGCCGATCGCGGCACGCGTCTTTGTACGCGTCGAAAAATTGGACAGAGGTCCAGGCGCCCTTGGCGTAGAAATCGTGCGTGATGCACTTTGTGCAGATCCAAAAACTGAACTACATCGTGCCGCGCAGCCGCGCGTTATCTTTTTATCCAATATCGCAATTAAGTCTGAAAATATGGCGCAATGGTTGGATGAACTTGCAAATCAAAAAGAGCCTGTGGTT
>Ga0181606_10001457_pt1 | contig 20739 bp, 15 predicted proteins | sample 041ome_10_FD_132994 | JGI IMG/M metagenome (GOLD analysis project Ga0181606, IMG submission 132994) | Coastal salt marsh microbial communities from the Groves Creek Marsh, Skidaway Island, Georgia - 041412US metaG (megahit assembly) | ecosystem: Environmental > Aquatic > Marine > Intertidal... | reverse complement strand
TATGACCTTGGACGACGAGACCATGCCATAAATCGATGAGACATTAACGATGGCGCCTCCACCCGAAACTTCCATAAGTGGCGCACAGACTTTGCATCCCAAGAACACGCCGAGCAGGTTGATGTTGATGGTCCGCATGAAGCCTTCAGTGGTCTCGGTCTCAAGGTTTCCGTTGACGGCAATCCCTGCGTTGTTCATCACGAAATGAAGCCCCTGTCCCTGGCCTGCAATAAGCTCAACCACCGAGATCCATTCACTTTCATTGACTACGTCAAGATGAACATAGGTGGCGCCAATCTCTTCAGCGACTGATTCCCCGAGCTCATCTTGGATATCGGAGATCCATACTGTGGCACCGTCAGCAATCATGCGTTTTGCTGTGGCCAGTCCGATACCTGATGCACCTCCGGATATGAGCGCTGTTTTTCCCGCAAATTTCTGATCTGACTGATTGCTCATGATTTCCACCTTTCTTATGTTTTGTGTGGGGTTGTTGATCATCATGCATTGTTTTCGCGCCTTTAGAAAATTTTCGCGTCTCTACAAGAAAAGGTGCGGCTGTTTAGTCAAAGCAGATTATGCAGGCGAAATTCATGGAGACCCACGTCCCTCTAATCGCGTTAAATGGCGGTGTCCATCTAACAAGAAAAATAATTCGAGATTGAATATGATCCTTAATAGAGTGCAGCCGTCGGTTTTCCTTATCCTCATCACGTTCCTTTGCAGTGCAGTACTCGCGGCGGAGGACTCAGATCAATCTCCTTTTGCGGTGCTCTCTGTTGATGCGCCTCGGCCTAGTGAGCATGTTATGGGCTGGGTAGACTCGAGAGAGGTGCTGAGCCTCAATGGGAGCTGGAAGTTTCTGGTTGACCCCATGCAGGTTGGAACGCCCGGGAGCCTCTTCGGAGGTTGGGCGACTACGCGGGTGCCTGAAGATGAATATCAACTACTCGAATATAGCTACGCGGATGCAGCGGATATACGCGTGCCCGGTGACTTTAATACCCAGTTTGATGAGCTTCTCTATTACCGCGACACGGTTTGGTACCAGCGTCACTTTGATATCGACCTGTCAAAAAAAGGTCGGTACCACCTGTGGTTTGGAGGTGCCAACTACAAAACGACGGTTTATTTGAATGGCCAAGCGGTAGCACATCAGTCGGGAGGCTACGTCCCTTTTTCGATCGATGTCACTGACCATCTGTTGTCAAAGGACAATGACCTCATCGTTCAAGTGAATAATCGACTGGATGCCGATACGGTACCTACCGATCGTACGGATTGGTGGCCCTACGGTGGATTAACCCGCGATGTGATGTTGATTCATACCCCTGAAGCCTACATTGTGAATGCGTCAGTTCAACTTGATGACGACCTCTCCACTGTTGAAGGTCATGTACTCACTCATGGTATGTCGGCTGGTGAGGAAGTTGTTATTTCCCTTCCGGAAATCGATGTTAGCGCCACAGCTCAAACCGATGACTCCGGTGTTGCGCGGTTTAAATTTGAAGGGTCGTTAGACCTATGGTCGCCAAGCAACCCCAAACTGTATGAGGTCCAGATTGTTTCCGACTCCGACCAGATCAGTGACCGGCTGGGGTTTCGGACGATTGCGGTTGAAGGCACTCAGATTTTTCTCAACGGTAAGCCAATTCGATTCAGAGGTATCTCTACCCATGAGGAGCCGATTGGACGCGATGGTGTGGCCTATTCGCGGGCCGATGTGGATGCTCTTTTTGGTGAGGCCAAGGAGCTAGGCGTCAACTTCGTCCGTGCGGCCCATTACCCATACTCGCGGCACGCGGCCAAGGCAGCCGATGAGATGGGCCTATTGCTATGGGAAGAGGTCCCGATCTATTGGAATATCAACTGGGAGAATCCCGAGACCCTGAGAATTGCAAGGGATCAGGTTGCTCGTTTGGTACAGCGAGATTGGAATAGGGCCAGCGTGGTTGTTTGGTCAGTCGCCAATGAAACGACGTATTCAGAGCCTCGCATGGCTTTTTTAAACCGATTGATCCAGGACGTACGCGAGCTTGACGATACTCGTCTAGTCTCCGCCGCCTTGCTTGGAGATACTCGGCGCGAGTTGCAGCATCTTGTTACTTATCTAGCCGCCAATGGGCTTGCTTCGGATATACCCTCTGATAGGGAAAAGTGGATTTTTCAGCAGGTCATCAAGGCCGCGGGAGACAATGCTCCGAGGCAAAACAGTAGTTTCAACCTGTTGATCACTGATCCGCTTGGAGAGCTCGTCGACCTCGTCAGTTACAACGAATATTTTGGCTGGTATTACTCGCGCTTCATTGCGGATCAAACGGGTGTCAGCGAGCGCACCATCCGGCTACTCATGCTGGAGCTTATGCCCAAGGTGACCTTGGCATCAGCGTTTGATAAGCCCATGTTTATCTCGGAATTTGGTGCTGGCGCGAAGGCCGGTAAGCGCGGCGAGGGTGTCTGGACCGAGGATTACCAGGCCAAGGTCTACCGTGCGCAATTTGAGATGATTGCGAACAGTCCTCAGGTGCAAGGCATGACACCGTGGATATTAAAAGACTTCAGAGCCATGCTTCGATCACTCGGCGGTGTTCAAGACTTCCGAAATCGTAAAGGCTTAATTGATGAAAATGGCCGCCGAAAGCAAGCGTTTTACGTGCTTCGAGATTTCTATGCAGGTGATTGGGGTCGCCAGTAGGTCTGCTTTTAAAGCATTGTCGAGGGCCCTCTCGCAGCTTCTGAATGGCTCGGTACTGCGCGATCTCAAGCGGTCACATGTAACTGACTGCTCCTCGTTTTTACGTGGTCGGCCACTAGGACGCTCTGCATACTTTTCAATCCTACGGCTCGGCCCTTAGCGCTGTATGGTAGGGTCCCAAATCATCCTAATTGTGATGTTTGGAGTTAGTCCATGACACCTGAGAGTAAGGCAGCTTATGAGCGCTGAAACATTAGAGGCTTGGTCAATCGCTTTTGCGGATGCGGTATGGGGCCTTCCCATGGTGGCTTTGTTACTTGGGGGCGGGGCCTTCTTCCTGATCGTATCGAGGGCCATGCCGTATCGATATCTAGGCCATGCTTTTGCCGTCATGTCAGGGCGCTATGATACCCCCGATGAGGCGGGGGAGCTGTCGCACTTCCAGGCGCTCGCGGCCGCACTCTCCAATACCATGGGTTTGGGCAATATTGCGGGCGTCGCACTCGCGATTGTTGCCGGCGGTCCGGGCGCCGTGTTCTGGATGTGGATGTCCGCTGTCGTTGGCATCGCAACAAAGTTCTTTACCTGCTCGCTTGGCGTTATGTACCGCGGGTTGGATAGTGCCGGCAATTTACAGGGCGGCCCCATGTACGTCATCCGCGAGGCCTTGCCGCGTGGCTTTTATCCGCTCGCGGTTCTATTTTCCGTTGCTGGCCTTATCGGCACACTGCCCATGTTTCAGGCCAATCAATTAACGGCATTGATTGGTCAGACGGTATTCGATGGCGCACCGCCGGCGTGGTCCGGCCTAGCGACAGGCCTCGTTCTCGCTGTGTTGGTCGGTACGGTTATTTTCGGGGGGCTGCCACGCGTTGCGATGGTGGCGGTTCGGTCATTGCCTGTAATGGTCATTGTGTACGTGACCATGACGCTCTACGTCGTTTTGACTCACCTTGGCGAAGTGCCGTCACTTTTGTGGCTCATTGTGTCTGAGGCATTTAATCCTACGGCAGTAGGCGGTGGCTTCATCGGCATCATGCTGATTGGTGTGAGTCGAGGTGTTTTCTCTAACGAGGCGGGCGTTGGCACCGAGGTGATGGCACATGGCGCGGCTAAGACCAATGAGCCCATTCGTGAGGGTATGGTCGCCACTTTGGGCCCCATTTTCGATACCTTACTGGTCTGTACGTGTACGGCGCTGGTCATTCTGCTCGCGGGCGAGTGGCAAGATCCGGGTGATCTGTCTGGTATTACGCTGACGGCAAACGCGGTACAACAAGAGATGGGGACGATCGGACTTTTAGCACTGGGGTTTGTGGCGCTCATTCTCAGTACCACGACAATGTTTACCGGTTGGTATTTTGGCGCCAAGTGTTTTGGGTTTCTGGCAGGCGCCGAGTGGCAGCCTTACTTCCGATGGTTTTTTATCGCTGCCGTTATCTTCGGTGCCAGCGTGAGTGTAGACGTCGTCTTTAATCTCATTTCCGGCAGCTATGGCCTCATGGCGCTGCCCACCATGGTCAGCACCATCATTTTGGCGCCGAAAGTGATGACTGCTGCGAGAGACTACTTTGCGCGACTGGGTGCCTAGCGTCCTCGCTTTTTCAAATAAGTAGGCGTAGCGTTGGCACAAATAAACGAGAATAAATCATGAGCGCTGACATCAATCTAAAAGGCACCGTGCTAAAGCCTGATACGGGTGTGCAAGATTTCGTTAAGTGGGTGGGGTATGCCCTCGTTGCCATTGGTGTGACCTTGGGCCTCGCCATACCAGTCCTATTCACCGGTAACCAAGCACCGTTTGCTTACGTGCTGGGCAGCGCTGGCGTGCTCACCTTCGTCGCATCGGGCGCCTTATTTCTCGCCCTGTCTAAAATCATCGAGCTTTTGCGGGAGATCCGCGATGCCAATCACACCATTGTCGATTGACTGAACAGTCTAATGACAGGGGGTTGAGCTCATTACGGTTTCTGTTCATAACGTGCATTGCACGCACCGTTAGTTTTTGAAAGGAGTAGTTTGAGGTACGTAAAACCTCAACGTCGCAAATATGTTCCGTATTTTTCTTGCCATTGTCGTTATCGCTGCCTCGGCCGCACTTTGGGTGCTCCATGGCGCAGCAAAAATTGGTGTGGGTTATTCCGCAAAACAATTGTGTTCCGGTGTCTTTGTAAGCCACCTACCGACCGACTTTGTGCTTGAAAAGGACATTGTCCCCAGACTGAAAACCGTTGCCGGCATGGATCGATTCGCCAAAGCCAAGGTGGGCAAGACGTCGGCAACCGTATCCATACTGACCGCAACAGCGACGGCAAGCTATCGCGATCGTTACGGTTGCACGCTTCACGCTGAAGAAAGCGCAAACCCCGAGGCACTTGAGCAGGAGCGAGTCGATCGTAGTGCCACGACCCAGACAGTTCAATCGAACAATCCCGTCGTCGAGTCGGCAATTGATGCGTTGTTTGAGGAGCTGCCGGGCGGCGGGAGAAACACCTTGGCCGTACTGATCATGCAAGGCGGAGAGATCGTGTCTGAGCGCTATGCCGCGCCGGTGGGTCCCCGGACCCGCCTTCAGGGCTGGTCAATGAACAAAAGTCTCATGGCCTCACTGGTGGGTATTCAGGTTGAGCGGGGTGCGATTGATCTTTCGATGCCAGTTAAAGAGCGACTCCTGGCATTGGGAATACCAGAATCTGAGGTGTCTAGGGTGGATGATGCGCTTACCCTCGAGCACCTAATTACCATGGCGAGCGGACTCGATTTCGATGAGCGCTATTTGCCGGGTGATGATGTTACTGAAATGCTTTATGGCGGCGTACCCATGTGGCAGGTTCCGCTGGCACAGGGCCATCGAGTAGCTCCGGGACAAGAGTTTGTGTATTCCAGCGGCGATACCAATGTGGTGTCGTATTTGTGGCAGGCCTCCCTGGAGGGAGAAGCCTACGCAGACTGGATTGATCGGGAGGTCAATCAGCGGTTGGGACTCGACAACCCGTTGCTCGAGCCCGATATCAGCGGTGTGCAGGTGGGTTCTAGTTTCGCCTACCTGACTGCTCGTGATTGGGCCAAGTACGGTCAGTGGTGGCTGGATGCTTGGCATGGGCGTGATGCAGTTTTATCGAGCGGCTGGCAGCAGCTTGCCGCAGCACCCAGCGCTACCGCGGATTTCTATGGCCTGAGCTTCTGGTTGAACACGCACTTCAGAGACTACCCCGGACTACCCGAAAATACGTTCCATGCCGGTGGCAATTCGGGCCAGTTTGTTATCGTGGCGCCCGAGGCGGAGCTCGTTATTGTCAGGCTGGGTTTAACGCTTGATGAGTCTGCGGTTGCTCTAGCAGAGCCGCTTGCGGATATTTACGCGGAACTCACCAAGCCCGAAACCCTAGCGATTAACATCAACCAATAATCGTCCGGTCACTGTGCCTGCCAGCACGTCAGGCGCGACATCGTTGACATCGGATAATCCGATTTCAGTGACCATGGTTTCTAGTCGATCCAGATCCATATCACGGGCTAATCGAGCCCAGGCAGCCAGACGCGGGCCGCTCGGCGCCATGACACTGTCAACGCCACGCAAAATGACACCTCTCAGGATAAACGGCATGACGGTCGCCGGGAGCGCAGCGCTCTCGGCAAGGCCACAGGCGGTGACGACACCGCCGTAGCGTGTTTGTGCGCAGGCATTCGCCAGAGTGTTACCGCCGACGGCATCGACAACCCCCGCCCATTGTTCAGCTTGCAGTGGTTTACCTGCTTCGGAGAGCGTGTTGCGATCAATAATGGATGTCGCGCCAAGATTCTTTAGGTAATCGGCGGCGTCGGGTTTTCCAGTGGACGCAGCGACCGAGAACCCTCGTGCGGCCAGCAGCGCAACGGCCACACTTCCCACACCGCCGCTGGCGCCGGTGACGAGGATATCGCCGTGGTCAGGCGTGACCCCTTGTGCCTCGAGCGCATCTACACAAAGTGAAGCGGTGTAGCCGGCCGTTCCAATGGCCATTGCATGACGCGTACTTATATTTTGTGGCAGTTTCACCAGAAAACTCGCTGGCACGCGCGCGTACTGGGCCAGTCCGCCTGAGTGACCCTCGCCCATGCCCCAGCCATTGACAACCACACGCTCACCCACCTGCCAGTCAGGGTCATCGCTCTCCTCAATGGTCCCTGCGAGATCGATTCCGGGCACTAGAGGGTATTTCCTGATGATCGGCGCAGTCGCGGTCACCGCCAACGCATCTTTGTAATTGATGGTGCTGTAGTCCACCTTGACCAGCACGCCAGAGTCAGCGAGCGCGCCTTTATCGATTTGAGTGACAGCGACCTCGTGCTGGTCGTCTTTGGTGGCCAGTAATGCGTTGAACATGGGTATTACCTCGAGTTTGTCTGTTTCTTATCATTGAGAATGAGCAGTGCAGAGAGTACGCGATATCGCTCCAAAAGAGATTACTTTTGAGCGATCAATGGGTTTGCTGCGTTGTGATTCCTCACTTCGCCACGGCTGGTGTTATGGTGAGAAAAAAAGGATAAGCACCATGTCAGTTCGCGTCATCAGAGAGCCTTTTCCCATCGTGTCTGTTGAGAAGTCGTCTTTCAAAGAGACCTACGGCGGCGCCGAAGACATCGTCATGGTGTTTTGTACGCTTATCCGCACTGAGCAGCCATCGGAGACCTGCCTTGTCACCATGCATCCGATCGGCGGTACTGGATGGTTGCCGGTGATGAGTCAGTTTGCACGCGCTGGTGTTCACGTTCTGGCCTGTGACAGCCGCTACCGCGGTGCAGATTACGCACTCAATATGGAAAAAGTGACCATGGACCTGGGCTCGGCTGTCCGTCATGCACGCGAGGTGCTCGGATACAAGCATGTGGTTCTCCTCGGTTGGAGTGGTGGAGGTTCGCTGTCAGCGTTTTATCAGGCTCAGGCTGAGCAGCCGACTGTGACATCGAGCCCCTGCGGTGGTGGCCCTGACCTGACCGCTGCGGGTCTACTGCCAGCCGATGCCGTGGTCATGATGGCAGCACATGTGTCTCGTCACGGCACTCTCACCGATTGGATTGATCCGTCGATTACAGATGAAAGTGACCCCGATAAACGAGACCCCGACCTCGACCTCTATTCAGGGCTGATACTGCCGCCCTATGAGCCGGATTTTTTGGTGCGTTACCGTGAAGCTCAGGTAGCGCGAAATCGCAAAATCACCACCTGGGTAAAACATAAACTTGCTGAACTCGGGGATTCGGGTCGAGAAAACGAGGAGTTCGCCTTTGTCACCCATGGCACCATGGCAGATCCGCGCTGGCTTGACCCCTCTGTAGACCCAAATGATCGGGTTCCCGGCACCTGTTATTTGGGTGACCCGAAGATCGTAAATAATGGGCCGGTGGGCCTGGCGCGCTTTTGCACCCTGAGATCGTGGCTTTCGCAATGGAGTTTTGATGACGCCAATGCCTGTGGTCCAACCAGCTTGGCGAGAGTCAGCAAGCCGGTGTTGGTGGTTGGGAATACAGCCGATGATGCCTGCACTCCGAGCCATACGGATGCCTTGTTCGACGCCGTGACGCATGAACGCAAAGCCAAAGTTGAGATTAAGGGTGCTAACCATTACTACATGGGACAGCCAGAACTGGCGGCCGAGGCCACAGGCGCAGTTTTAGACTGGCTGCGGGAGTACGACTTCCCCGTCTAGTGTCCGTCCATGGTGTCTTAGGCGTCAGCTGATAAGCTCGGTGGTACTCGATCTTCGGGGCGCGTTTTGAAGTCGCTGTCGGCCATCTTCAACATCATCGGATACGCCTCTTTCGGGTAAGCGAGGTGTGGCTTTTCCGGATCAAACCCCGGCTGTGCGACACTGCCGCCCTGTCCTGTGTAAGACGCCGGCTGCATGTACTGCTGAATTTCCTCAGAAGAGATGCCTGCCAGCTCGACAACCTCGGGGTCGATCCACATTCCCTGATTATCCAGCGGATGCGCCACTTGGTCGCTGGTCGCGACTTCGAGCGTCAGGTTCTCGGGGCCGGCAAAGTAGATCGAATGACACAAACCGTGATCGAGCGGCCCAAATACGGGTACGCCACGCGAGCGTATGCGGTCACGCATCGTCAGCAGCTCCTCCATGGTGTCAACGTTGAAGGCAATGTGTTGCATTGTGCCTGGTGCGGATGATCCGGCACCGGTGCCAGCGTGGGTCTGGCCCATGACGGTCTCTTTGTCCTCGTTTCCCGGGATGAAAACAAAGGAGAACGATGCATCGCCCATCTGTAGAAAGGCATGCCAGGCATTGGGTACACCATGCATCCAAAACAAGCCCTGCAGTGACATGCCCAGCACGTCTGAGAAAAATGCGATCTGCGATTTCATGTCGGCTGTTGAGATGGCGATATGGTGAACGGCGTTGGGTGTGGTCATAGTCCACTTTCCTCCATTTATTGATCTGAGTCTGCCTAGTGCAGGGGTGCTGATCAATAGGGCTGTTCTATAGACACCTTCCGGGAGTCATTTACTATGCCTGAGAGCGATCGTTGGCGAACAATGACGGGCGCGAAAAAAAGAGCAATAAAAAAAGCAAAAATGAGAGCGAGGTTAGTATGGCGACGATCGAACACCTAAGCGCTGACGCGACCACCGATGCAATTGTCGAAGTGCTGGAGCGCGATGGCGCCGTCATCATCGACGGACTGATGGCATCGGATGAGGTGCAGCGTCTGAACGATGATTTAGCGCCATTTTTATCCAAAGAAGTCTACGGACGTGACGAGTTCACTGGCTATAAAACACAGCGTGTTGGCGCACTCGTTGCTCGCTCTCAGGCCTGCCAGAGCGTTGCGGTAAATCCACTGATGCTTGCTTCCGCACGCCAGTATTTGGCACCGTTTTGTGACGACATTCAGTTGCACTTCACGTCGGCTGTGGCCATAGCGCCAGGCGAGAGCGCTCAAATACTCCATCGCGACCGCGGCATATGGGGTGGTTATCTACCCCGCCGTGTAGAGCCCTTGTTTAGCACTATCTGGGCAATCACACCCTTTACAAAGGAAAATGGTGCGACCCAGGTCGTGCCAGGTTCACACCAGTGGGATAAGGACCGATTACCAGAGGCTCATGAGATTGCTTACGCCGAAATGGCACCCGGGTCAGTACTTTGTTACACCGGAACAGTGCTCCATGGCGGGGGTGCTAACGCGACGACCGACGAGGTGCGGACCGGTGTCTTTATGCACTACGCCCTCAGCTGGTTGCGCCAGGAAGAGAACCAATACCTCTCTTGCCCACCGAATCATGCAAGCAAGTTGAGCCCGGAGCTCCGAGCACTCATTGGCTACTCTAAGGGCGGCTATGTGCTTGGCTTCTACTCTGATCCAGATGATGACTCCGGCCGGCACGAGTCAGTCAGCCCGGAGAATATGTTCAGTCAACGGGCTGAACGATTTGGTGCCATCGAAGGCGCTGATCACGTTGTTTCTTCTTCCATGAAGTGAGGGAAGAGACAGGGTAGATATCGCGAGCCACAGCTTGAGGGAGGTTGAGGAATGATCAAGGTAGTCACGTTGTTATTTAAACGACCCGATCTATCGGCCGAGGAGTTTCGTGACTACTACGAGTCGCATCATCGCCTTCTAGGTGAGAAATACTTAAGTCCTCACGCACTGAAATACATTCGGCGTTATCCGATCCTTGCCGGGGATGGGGCCGAGACACCAGGCTTCGACGTGATGATGGAAGTCTGGTTCGACAACTATTACTCCATGGAAGCCGCCATGGCGGACATGAGTACCGAGGCCGCTCAACACGAACTTGCGGAGGATGAAGAGCAGTTGTTTGACCGTGAACGGACGCAAAGTTTCATTGTCGATGAGTGTGAATCGGACTTGGATGATGACGACCGAGACGAACTCGCCGACGGTTGACCACTAGACACGAAGCCGCCCCCCGGCGGCTCGCAAACTCGAGCATCATCGTCCGCTAGCTTGAAACTGCATAAGCCAGCAAGGCCAGTAGTGTTCTTCTGTCGTCCGCGAGCGGGGACAGAAAGAACCGGTCGTTGATTTAATCTCGCTTGCTCAAAATTTCGGCGGCTGCGAGTGCACTGACGTTGAAAATCGCACGAGGTGTGGCCGAGTTCACCATGATATGTGCAGGGCGCTTGAGTCCTGACATGTAGGGCCCAATTAGCAGGCCATTGGCTTTTTGGCGCAGCAGGCCCAGGGCGATATTGGCCGCGTCGAGCCCGGGGAAGACGAGTAAATTAGCTTTGCCTTGCAGCCGACTGTCATCGTAAATCGTTTGACGGTAAGCCGAGTCGAGCGCTGTCAGTGAATGCATTTCACCGTCAATTTCCACATCGGGAAGTCGCTCGCGCAAAATCTCACTCGCCTGACGCATTTTGCGTGCAGATGGCGCGTTTGAGGAGCCAAAGTTGGAGTGAGATAAGAGCGCCACTCTGGGGGTGATGCCAAACTGGCGAACCTGCTCAATACCCAGCAGTGTCTTGGAGACGATTTGATCGACAGTGGGATCCAAGTCGATAAAACAGTCGGTTAGGAAAAGCGGACCATCATCGAACAACAACGTCGTAAGGGTCGATGCGCGAACGTCTGAGCCTTGGATACCAATGACCGAGCGGAGGGTCTGGAAGTGGTCGGTAAAACGACCCACCTTTCCACAGATCATGCCATCAGCATCGCCGTTACGCAGCGCCATGGCTGCGATAACGGTGCTATCCGTGCGCAAGAGTACGCTACTGCGCTCTACCGATACGCCGCTTCGGCCGGCTATCTGGTGATAGTCCTGTGAGTACTCTTCGTATTTGTCGTAGCTACGCGGATTGATGACATCAACGTCTTCACCCAAACGAATACGTAAGCCGAGATCCTCGATGATCTCATTCAGCGCAGAAGGCCGTCCGACGAGAATGGGGCGAGCAATGGCTTCATCGACCACAGTTTGTACCGCGCGAATCACGGTTTCGTTTTCCGCATCCGAGTAAACTAACTTCAGTCCACTATTGGTGGCTGCGTTGATTACCGGCTGCATGAACATGCCTGACCGGTTGACGTGCTTGCTCAAGGTTCGGCGATACTCATCGAAATCTTCAATCGGCCGACTCGCGACGCCCGTTTTCATGGCTGCTTCGACAACGGCAACTGGTACTCGCTCAAAGAGACGAGGATCAAACGGTTTCGGAATGATGTACTCCGGACCAAATTTCAACGACTGACCATCGTAAGCCAAGGCAACTTCTTCTGATGCCTCCTGCTGTGCTAGGTCAACAAGCCCATAGGCGCAGGCGATCTTCATTTCGTCGTTGATGCTTGTCGCACCGCAGTCCAATGCGCCTCGAAACAGGAAGGGGAAGCAGAGAACGTTGTTTACCTGATTGGGAAAGTCCGAACGACCGGTGCCAATAATCGCATCGGGGCGCGCTTCCCTCGCGAGATCCGGATGAATCTCTGGATTTGGGTTTGCCATGGCCAAAATAAGCGGGTTCGGCGCCATTTTCTTAACCATGTCTTGGGTCACACAGTCGCCGGTTGAAAGGCCAAAGAAGATGTCCGCACCTTCCATTGCTTCGGCGAGCGTTCGCTTATCTGTATCGCGCGCGTAACGCGCTTTGAATTCGTTCATGCCCTCGGTTCGGCCTTCATAGATGAGGCCCTTGCTGTCGCACATGAATACGTTTTCACGCTTGAGACCCAAACTCACAATCAGGTCTGCGCATGACATGCTGGCGGAGCCTGCACCAGAGATAACGAGTTTGACCTCTTCCATTTTTTTGCCGGTCAGCTTCAACCATGAGATGACTGCCGCCGTGGACACCACCGCTGTACCGTGCTGGTCGTCGTGAAATACAGGAATGTTCATTCGCTCGCGGAGCTGACGTTCAACGTAAAAACACTCAGGTGCTTTGATGTCTTCCAGCACGATGCCACCAAAGGTTGGTTCAAGCGCGGCGATGATATTGACGAGTTTTTCAGGGTCGCGTTCGTCGATCTCAAGATCAAACGTGTCGATATCGGAAAACTTCTTCATGAGGACAGCCTTGCCCTCCATAACAGGCTTTGATGCCAGTGCGCCAATAGGGCCCAGGCCCAATACGGCCGTACCGTTGCTGATGACTGCAACGAGGTTGCCTCGGGCCGTGACTTTTGATGCGTTAAGAGGATCCTCGACAATGTATTCGCAGGCGTGTGCAACACCGGGCGAGTAGGCCATAGACAGGTCTGCCTGAGTTTCAAGTGGCGTCGTTGCTCTGATTTCCAGCTTCCCGGGCTTTCCCTCGATGTGATACTTGAGGGATTCCTCTTTGAACGTAGGCTTCTCCATTAGAGACTCCGATGTGTGAGTGAGTGGGTTCGCTCGTTGCGATTGCAAAGAGGAACAGTTGGCTACTTATTAATAGCACTAGGTGAATACGCTAAGTGAAACACGAAACGGGTGGTTTCACGGCGCATACCAGTCATTCTGTGACAAATTGCGCCTAAACGTACGACTATCGTGAGAGCTTGGTTCCCTCAGAGCACCGTTTGCTCGCGTTTAGTCTCAGTACACGTAGTCTCGGATCGCGCGCTGGCCTTAATTTATGTTTTGGGATTCGAGAAACAAAAAAGCCTCACCAAGGGGCGAGGCTTTCAGTCGGCACAGGCCGACATTTTGTAGCTTACTTTGGTGGCATTCGGATACCGCCGTCCAATCGAATGACTTCTGCATTCATGTACGGGTTGGTGATGCAATCAATGACCGAGAACGCCAGCTCCTCAGCGCTACCCAGACGCTTGGGGAACAGCACTGATTTACCCAGGTGCGCTTTAAATGCATCTGACTCGGGACCTTCTCCATAAATAGGTGTGTCAATTAGGCCAGGCGCCACCGTGTTCACGCGAACACCGACTGCGGCGAGATCTCTCGCAATAGGCAGAGCCATGCCTACAACACCCGCTTTTGAGGCTGAGTAGGCACATTGCCCAATCTGTCCATCGAAGGCAGCAGCCGACGCAAGGTTCACGATCGCGCCTCTGCCACCGTCGTCATCCAGTGGCTCCTGCTTCGCCATTTGCGCCGCTGCGCGACTGAGCATGTTGAACGTACCAATCAGATTGACCTTGATAACAAAGCTGAATTTATCGAGTGGGAAGGGCTCGCCATCGCGGCTGACGGTACGGCCGGCGGCGCCCAAGCCTGCCGAATTCACACAGGCACGCAATGGGCCTAGTGCTGCCGCAGCGGCGACTGCTGCATCGGCGTCTTCGATGCTCGATACGTCGCACTTTACGAACGCGCCGCCAATCTCATCAGCAACCTGCTGACCGCGCTCCTCATTGAGGTCGGCAACGACGACCTGAGAGCCTAGGTCAGCTAGTTGTCGGGCGCAGGCCTCTCCAATCCCCGATGCACCTCCGGTGACGATTGAGGAGCTACCCTCTAAATTTACTCGCGGCATACCGCTTCTCCTTATTGTGTTAGATGAACTGTGAGCACCGCTAAGCGTCCGGCAAGACGCCTAGAATTGCAATTACCTGTCTATGAAACGCTCAGATCTTACAGCTCAACCCGCGCCGACGTGCCCAAGCCGGGACCGTAAACCAACGCATTTAACCAAACGCGACCCACGCCTCGTGTTGATCCCCTGAAGTTGGGCTGACCCGAGAACAGAATAACCTGACCTTTCCCAACTCGCTCGCGTGTGACATAGGCAGAATTCGCGATGCGCGCCGCCGCCTCTGGCCACAGTAAGCCACTCATACGGACGGAGACAGCTGTGCCTCGCGGGGCCGTCGACCAGTTTAGCGTCTGGGCCTCGGTCGCTTCGCTATCTGACTGCAATGCGCCCACTCGAACGACAGCCTGCTGTCGTCCTTTTGTCATGAGCGGTGGTTGCTCGCTATAGAGTAGGGGTAGTGTTTCCGGGGTGCCAAATGTCATCCAATGCAAACGATCGACCCGTCCGGCAACCATGGCACCTGATGGCATAAAACGTGACTGCCACGCCTCGCGGCGCTTTAACTCGTCGGCTGACAGCGCCTTGCTACCCTGATCCCACGGGTAGGCCACATTGGCTGTAACGCGGTGGGCGACCACCGCCGCCACGTCTAACGTATCGTCCGTCGCCAGTATCTCTCGTTGCAGGGCTATGTCGTATTCCTGTGCCTCGGTCAGGCTATCGCCGACTATTCGCACACCGCCAATACCGCCTTCTCGCGCCAGATTTGCTGCACTGTTGTCATGAGCCACCAAGGTGCCGCCTTGCTCAACCCAGTCACGCAGTGCGCCGAGTTCAGCCCCGCTCATGGGTCGGTAGCCGTTGGGGATAACGATGGTGTTGTAGCGTCGCAGGTCGGCGCGAGATAGGTAGGCAGTATCGATCTGGCTGTGGCGGATACCCAAGTGTGTGTCGATGGCCCACCAACTTGACCCCACGTCATAACTACTAAAGCCAGCCTGACTCAGGATGGCAATTTGCGGACGCGTCAGTAACCGGAAGCGGGAGCCTCCCCAGTCGGGCAAGTCGCCAGCGCCATAACCCGAGCCGATGGAACTGACTGTTAGCTGTAAGTGCTCCGCTTCTGCGGTGATGAGGTCCGTCAGATTGTCGAGCTTCGGGTTGTCCATGGCGGTCACGAAGACCGAGCCTCGTGACAGCGATTCACCAGACAACTCGGTCGCTTTGTCGATAATTCGTACCTGCACACCCGACTCCATGAGGCGGGCAGCAAACGCCACCGAGCGGTCATCGTCACCGCTGACGCTCCACGCGATGGCTTCGGCTGCCACGTCAATACTTGGTGCTGCGCTCTGCCACGGCCGCAGACCCTGATTCAGGTACTCAGGGACAGTGACCGCTGGAAGCCCATACATCATGCTGAAGTTCCAGGCTGTTGTGTCGTACATGAGGGATGAGCCGTCACGGAGCGTGCGCTGCCGCTCCTCAACGAGAACGGATTTTCTGACCTCCGCATCGAACTCGAGAATCGCCGCAACCAGGGGCGCGTCAGGCTGACGATTGGGGATGATGAGACTGCCCTCGGGAATGGTGAATCCGCGTTCTTCACTGCCAAGCTGCGTTGTCGCGCGCGCTACTTTTAGAGGAGCATCATTGGTGAACATTTCGATGCCTTGGGCGTCGAGGCGCTCGACCAATGCAGCCATTCGACCATGATTGTCGTTAGCCAGAATCACATAGCTTTTATCCGCGAATTTACTTTTAGCGGAGACGTTGTATTTGCGACCATCCCAGTAGTCGCGATACATCGCTTGGGAGTGCGTGGCCAGTGATTCGAGATTGGCCATGGTGCTGACAAATTGATGATGCACAGACTCCATGTAGGTCTGTACGGTTCCCTCCGGACGTCTAACGCCGTCTTCGGCCATCCGCGATTGCTCGTAGAGGATGTGCATGCTGCCGCGGTATTCGGAGTAGTTCGAGTAGCCCGGGTACCAATTTTCGAACCACTCACCCGTGAAGTAGCGCCATGACCGTTCGTCAAACGCAGCGCCTTGTTCCTCGGAGAAGGTGACTGCCCATTTTTGCAGGTCGGTATCAATGTTCGTGTTGAGCGGCTGACGGGGTGGACCCATGAGGAAAGTGCTCTGCGATCCCATCTCATGCCCGTCAATCATGATCTGTGGTCGCCAGGTATTGATCAGCGCCACGCGTCCACGCGTTTCTGGCTGCGTCAGTAAAAAGAAGTCTCGATTGAGATCGAAGAAGTAGTGGTTGGTCCGACCAAACGGCCAATCACCAGTGTGTAGCAATGACTGGTCATCGACATTGGGTGCCGTGCCTCGATATTGCTCGAGCGATTTGGCAAATCGGGCGCGACCATCGGGGTTCATCATGGGATCGATGACCACAACCATGTTATCGAGCATCGCCTCAACCTGATCATGTGTACTTGCGATGAGGTGATAAATGCTCGCCATCGCAGCATCAGCACCGGAGGTCTCATTACCGTGGATGGAATAGGCCATCCACGCAACGGCAGGGAGTCTCTCAATGATTTCGCCGGCTGCTTTGTCGTTGATCGCACGTGCGTCGGAAAGTCGCGTGATGTCCGCTTCGATCGCCTCCAATCGGGATAGGTTTTTCGGCGAGGAGATAAAGACAGCGAACAGCGGTCTTCCTTCGTGTGTCTTACCGTATTCAATGACCTTGAGCCGATCGGACTCGTCTGTCCATTGTTCGATGGCTGTGCCGATCTGAGCGGGGGTAGCGACCCGCTGGCCGACTTCAAAGCCCAAAAAGACCGAGGGCTTTGAGACATTTTCCGCATAGGTCCCTTCTAGAAGGGTGCCGGTGTAAACCAGATCGGGGTCGCTGGTGGGCTTCATTAATAGACCTGCGACAGCGCTCTGCGCTGTAAAGGCCGTAACCGCGATCAAAACCAACTTTCTAACGAATGACATAGTGTATTCCCTAATCAAAAATCTGCTCGCTGTGTTCACCTTTGCTCAGCCCTTTGAACTGGACAAAGTAAATCATTGAGCACTATTTATTTTGCCTATTCTGCGATTAACCAAGACTGCTTTATCATGCCGTGCAGAAGGTGCACTGCAAACAGGAAATGTGTAATGCGTTTGACGGACTGTCACAACTTCGCCGATTTTCGGCGCTTGGCAAGTAAGCGCCTACCCGGCCCTATTTTCCATTACATCGATGGTGCCGCCGACGACGAGGTGACTTATCGGCGCAACACCGAGGCGTACGAGCAGGTAGACCTCGTACCGAATGTGCTGAATGGCGTCGATAGTGTCGACATGTCAGTCGAGGTGATGGGTCAAAAGTTGGCGATGCCCCTCTACTGTGCGCCGACCGCGTTGCAGCGATTGTTTCACCATGAGGGGGAGCGAGCGGTTGCCAAGGCGGCCACGAAGTTTGGCACCATGTTTGGCGTCTCATCCCTGGCGACGGTCGCGGTTGAGGAAATTGTCCAGCTCGCACCGGGCCCTAAAATGTTCCAGTTCTACTTTCACAAAGATCGAGGTTTGAACGATGCGTTGCTCGAGCGAGCACGTGCCGCGAACTTCAACGTCATGGCGCTAACGGTGGATACCATCACGGGTGGTAATCGGGAGCGCGACCTTAGAACCGGATTCACATCGCCGCCTCGGCTAAATCTTCAATCGGCGTGGAGTTTCGCGACACACCCCGCTTGGGCATGGAATTTCTTTACCAAAGAAAAGTTCGATATGCCGCATCTCTCGAGTCACGTAGAGCAGGGCACTAACGTGGCAGTTTCGGTGGGCGAGTATTTTTCCAGCATGTTAGATCCAACGATGTCCTGGAAGGATGCCGAGAAGCTCTGCTCACAATGGAATGGACAATTCGCCCTGAAGGGCATCATGTCCGTTGAAGATGCCAAGCGCGCTGTGGACATCGGTTGCACCGGGATCATGGTGTCGAATCATGGTGGGCGACAGCTGGATGGTTCGCGTGCCCCCTTTGATCAGTTAGCCGAAATTTGTGAAGCGGTGGGCGATCAAATTGACGTCGTTTGTGAGGGCGGTATTCAGCGAGGAACGCATGTCCTTAAGGCCTTATCAGTTGGCGCGAAGGCGGTTTCTGGCGGTCGCCTGTATCTTTATGCGCTGGCTGCAGCGGGACAGCTTGGAGTCGAGCGTGCACTGGGGAACCTGAGGGCTGAGATAGAGCGTGACATGCGCTTAATGGGTGTAAGTCGTGTCAGCGAGCTGAGTCGCGATAACTTACGCTATCGATGAGCCTTCCCCCTATCACTGCACTTGGAAGTAGCAGATGAGCGTTTTTGATTTCAATCAGCGCGCATGGGACCGGCTGGTCGAGTCGGGTAACCGCTGGACGGTCCCTGTCAGTAGTGAAGCCATTGCTAAAGCGAGAGACGGCGACTGGCAGTTGGTGCTTACGCCATCACTTCCGGTACCTGCGTCATGGTTTCCATCACTGACAGGTTGCCGGGTCCTTTGCCTCGCATCAGGTGGGGGGCAGCAGGGTCCTATCCTATCCGCAGCCGGCGCCAACGTGACTGTTTTTGACGCCTCCGAGAAGCAGTTGTTACAGGATCGGATGGTGGCTGATCGCGATGGCCTTGCGCTTGAGACTGTTCAGGGCGACATGGCCGATTTGTCGTGTTTTGAAGACGGCGCCTTCGATTTTATTTTTCATCCATGCTCTAACTGCTTCGCCGAGGATATCAGGCCTGTTTGGCGCGAGGCCTACCGTGCGTTGCGTCCTGGTGGATCTATCGTCAGTGGTTTCGTGCAGCCGATTCACGGACTGTTTGATCCCGATCTTGAGAAGCAGGGTAGGTTTCAGTTGAAGTTTTCCATGCCTCACTCTGACTTGAAGCTCAGCGATGAAGAGCGCGAGAACTGGTTCGGATCGGATGCCCCCGTCGAGTTTGTGCATTCGCTGGAAGATCAACTGGGTGGTCAGCTCGATGCTGGGTTTTTGATTGCTGGTTTGTACGAGGATGACTGGGGCGGCAGTGAGCCCATCGATCAGTTCATCAAGTGTTTCGTTGCTGTCAGAGCGATTAAGCCGACCACTTAAGCACCTGACTGAGCACCTGACTAAGCACCTGACTAAGCACCTGAAAATCGATCGGTTGCCGCGACTAATGCACTGGTATTGGCCGGATCGAAGGCTGAGTGACCCGCGTTCGCAATCATGTGGAAGTTCGCTTCGGGCCAGGCTCGATGCAGTTCCCAGGCCGTTGTGGGTGGGCAAACAACGTCGTAACGGCCCTGAACGATCTCGGTAGGTATGTGACGAATGGCGTCGATGTTCTCGAGTAACTGATTGGGCGAATCGAAAAACCCACCATTCACAAAGTAATGACACTCGATGCGCGCCATTGCGAGTGCAGCTTCAGGCTCGTCTAATTTTTCCATGAAATCGGCGTTCTGATGTAGGAAGCTGGTAGATGCTTCCCAGACTGACCATGCACGGGCTGCTGTGAGGCGCACGGTTTCGTCCTCGCTAATAAGGCGTTTGTGAAAGGCGCTGACGAGGTCAGATCGCTCATCTTCCGGAATCGGTGCTAGATAGTTTTGCCAGGTGTCCGGATACAGTGAGCTGGCGCCTTCTTGGTAGAACCAGCGTATTTCTTCCGGGCGGAGCAGGAATATGCCTCGGAGTATTAGCTCGGTGACGCGCTCGGGGTGTTTTTGCGCGTAGGCAAGACTGAGCGTGCTGCCCCACGATCCACCGAAAACCAGCCATTGACGGATGCCAAGCTCCTCGCGCAGCTGTTCCATGTCAGCAATGAGATGCCAGGTTGTGTTGGCTTCTAATGAGGCGTGGGGGGTTGAATTACCGCAGCCTCGCTGGTCAAAGAGAACAATGCGATAGCGCTCAGGATCAAAGAACTGTCTTGCTGCGGGAGAGGATCCTCCGCCCGGACCGCCGTGTACAAAGACACAGGGCTTACCCTCAGGATTTCCGCTCTCTTCAAAGTAGATTGAATGACCATCACCCACCGATAGATATCCGGTTCGATAGGGCTCTAAGGGTGAATAGAGGCTTGGCATCAGTGGATTCTCCGTGACTGAAGCGTGCAGTGTACTGTTCTTGTGGGGTTTGATGCGATGAACCTGTGACGCATTTGAATGGATTTCTTTGATTTCTGGTGGCGGCTGGGAGTATCTTGCTTCGCCTCGTTGAGCGCTCGAGGGGTCCTCGTTCACGTCGCCCGTAAAACGTTCACGTTACTCACAAAAAAGGAAAGAACATGAAGCGTATCGATCTTTGGAAGCTGCTGCTGGTGCTTCCTCTGACATTCACACTCTCTACACCTGTTTTTGCCGAGGATGCGCCTGCGGCGCCTGAGGCCAAAGAGACCGCGCCAGCGGCAGAAGAGGCCCCGGATTCTTCAGATGATGGCGAAGCCAAGGAAAAAGAAGAAAAACCAAAAACCATCGCTGACCTGACGGAAGATACCGATCGGTTCGACGGTCTGTTCACGCTATTCAGAGACCCCAAGACGGGTGCGACCAAAATGCTGATCGCAGGCGATCAGATCAACAAGGAATTTATCTACTTCAAGCACACCATGAATGGCGTGGTTGATGC